>ULMI01048089.1_pt1 | contig 11319 bp, 10 predicted proteins | sample 1951631 | NCBI WGS metagenome assembly ULMI01 (sample SAMEA4835548, study PRJEB28245) | human gut metagenome | biome: gut microbiome; material: fecal sample | place: Denmark | collected 2008 | reverse complement strand
CGAGCGGACCGCCGCAGCTTATCCCCGCGCAGAGAATATCTTCGGGGGAGAGGGCGTTCTTTTTTATTATCTCTTCAACATTGTCGAGCAGCTCCTCCGTCACGGCGCGCCAGCCGCGCCCGACCCGCGTTTCAAAGCGGAGCTTGTCTATAATAATATCGTCGGCGTCTCCCTGCGCTCTGCCGAGCAGAACGGCGCACTTTGTTCCGCCGATGTCTATACCAATTATATATTTTTTCATATTATATCAAATCACTTCCGATTTTACTGCACACATATTATACACATAAATCTTTTTTCGGTCAATCGGATAAAGATGCAAATACAAGAAAAACTACTGTATATAGCATTTACGGAGGTAGAAAAATGGTTCTGACGATACTGAGGATTTTTATATTATATGTTCTGGCGACTGCGGCGGTCAGAATAATGGGCAAAAGGCAAATTGGCGAGCTTCAGCCGTCTGAACTTGTTATAACTATTCTGCTCTCCGAAATCGCGGCTATACCTATGCAGGATACGGATATCCCGCTGCTCAATTCCGTCGTCGCGGTGCTTCTGCTCGTGGCGTTCGAGATAATCAGCTCGGTCATTTCCATGAAGAGCCGCGGCGCACGCAGGCTGCTCGAGGGCAACGCTGTGACAGTCATACGCGACGGCAAGATCGATCAAAAAGAGATAAAGCGCCTGCGCTATACCGTTGACGATCTTCTGACGGCGCTGCGGCAAAAGGATGTTTTTGATATCTCGACAGTCGGCTATGCCGTGCTTGAGACGAACGGCAAGCTCTCGGTCATGCTCAAGCCCAATGAAAATGCGCTGACCGCAAAGACTTTGCAGCTCTCGCTGCCAGATCCCGGCATGCCGTGCCTTGTCGTCAGCGACGGAAAAGTGATACGCGAGCACTACGACGACTGCAGCATGAACGACAGAGAACTCAAACGCCTGCTCAGGGCAAAGGGGCTGACGGTCGAAGATGTGCTGATAATGACCGTTGACCGCGACAAAAACGCTGTTATAGTCGAAAAGGAGAAAAAAGTATGAAACGCTTTGCGACGGCACTTGTTCTGCTCGCCCTGACTCTGACTATGAGCATCGGTGCGCAGTTCATATTTTCAAAAAAGACCGGTGAGCTGATAACGGATCTCAAATCCCTGCTCGCCGCCGTCGATGCCGGGGAGGGAGAGGAGCAGGCGCTTGATAAAGCCGAGAGCGAATGGAGAGATTCAAAAAAGATTCTGCACATTCTGCTCGTCCACCGCTCGATGGATGAGATCGAGATAAACATAAATAGTCTCAGGGAATATCTCGACTCAGGCGATGACGAGGCTCTGCGTCAGGCGTGCACCGAGGCGCTAAAACAGCTTGAAAACCTGCGCGACGCGGGAAAAATAACAATAGAAAATGTGCTGAAAATCGAGTAAAACGGTGTTGACAAAACGCTCCAGATATTGTAAAGTTATTTTGTAAATATCGGTAAAAAGGAGCGTCACCATGAAGAAAAAGGTCAACCCCAAAAGTGTGATACTGACGATAATTCTTGTGATAACCTATGTGCTCTGCGTTGTTTTCAATTTTGCGCATATGACGGACAGCTTCGGCAGCAGAAAGCCGGGTTTTGCAACGGCAGGTTTGTTCCTTCTCGCGGCGTTTGTCTATGTCCTATATAAGCGTATGAACAAGCGGCCGCTTGTTGTCGGAATTGTGTTTTGGTCGATTTCGCTCGTGTGTTCGATATTTGCTCTGCTGATGTATTTTGCTTACAGCGACTGGATGAGCGTATCCTATCTTTTCATGATGGCGTTTCTCCCGCCGAGCTTCGGCATCGCAGCGCCGTTCAAAACGAACAACACGCTCTATTTTGCTATCCTTTTTGCAATCCCCGCGGCTGAGCTGATATTTCATATTATCCTGCTCGCCCTGCGCTCGAAAAAGGCCGAAAAATAAACAGAATATAACATCGTATTTTCAGGCTGTTCCGTTTCGGAACAGCCTTTTTTATCTCCGGAAGCCTTGATATATAAGCACTTTCGGCTTTTTGCATTTTTGGCGTTTATTTAAACTTTATAAATGCAATACAAATTTAACTTTTTTTAACCAAACTTAACCGCGCCTTATATTGACTTTGCTTATGCACTGTTATAAATTAAATTCATCTAGGCTTATACCCTTTTGTAGCGGAAAATATATTCCGCGCGGGGCGGAGCCAAAATGACGGAACATCACGGAGGAGAAATGGAAAAGAAAAATGCAACGCCGAGCGTCAGACAGCTGTTATGCGCTTCGGCGGAGAAGTATGGAGAAGAGATATTCATAAAATTCGTGCGAAACGGCGCGGTCGAAGAGCGCAGCTATGTCCGCGTCAAAACGGATAGCGAAGCGGTCTGCCGCTGGATCAGGAGCATATCGAAAGAGGGCATGCATGTCGCCGTTGTCAGCAAGACGAACTACGAGTACATAACCTGTATCACCGGAATACTCATGAGTGGCAGCGTTGTTGTACCGTTTGCGCCCGATATATCCGCTAAAGAAGCGTCGGAGCTTTTCGACCGCGCGGATATCGACATGGTGCTTTATGACAGCACATTTTCCGAGAATGTCGGCGAGGTCATGGCAAACTGCCCGAAGATAAAGCATGCGGTCGACCTCTCGGACGAGAACTTCTTCGCCGGTATCTATGAAAAATATTCGGCGGCGAGCGAATACGCGCCCCTCTCCGACTACGAAGTCGATCCCGACAAGTGCGCGGTCATAATATTCACCTCCGGCACGACCGGGGTCAAAAAAGGCGTTATGCTCTCGACCAACGCCCTCGTTGGCAACATCATGTACAAAGAATATATTAATATTTTCAGCGAGCGTACCTCGACCCTCTCGGTGCTCCCGATGCACCATATCTACTGCTTCTCGGGCGACTATCTGAAAAACCTGTGCGACGGCGTTCAGGTCTGCCTCAACGGCAATCTCAGCGATATCGTCCCGAATCTTCAGCGCTTTGAGCCCAACGCCATGCGCGTCGTTCCGATGATAGCTCAGCATCTGCTCCAGCGCATAAAGATAACCGCGGCGAAAAATCCGGATATCACTCCCGCCGAGGCGGCAAAAATCGTGCTCGGCAAGAACCTCAACTGGATAGTTTCGGGCGGCGCATATCTCGATCCGCTGCTCGTCGAGGAATATGACAAGCTCGGCATAATGCTCCGCCAGGGCTACGGCATGACCGAGGTCGGCTGCCGCATTTCCGTGCCCGACAGAGGCGTTTCAACTGAGTCTGTCGGCAGAGTTATAAATATCTGCGATGTCCGCACCGAAAACGGCGAGATTCAGATAAAGACTCCGACGATTATGCTCGGCTATTATAAAATGCCCGAGGAGACGGCACAGATGTTCACCGAGGACGGCTGGTTCAGGACGGGCGACATTGGCTATGTCACCGAGGATAGACAGCTGTTCATCACCGGCAGAGTCAAGAATCTGATAATCCTTTCGAGCGGCGAAAACGTCTCTCCCGAGGCGATAGAGAAGAAGTTCAAAAAATTGAATATAGTTGACGAGGTCGTGGTTTACGGCGAAAACGACCGTATTGTCGCCGAGATATATCCCGATTTCGAGCACGCGAAGCAGGAGGGAATAGAGGATATCCCCGCCGAGATAGAGCGCCGCATGGACGAGATAAATGCGGGCGCAAAGACCTCGCATTTTGTCTCGGAGCTGAGATTCCGCGATGAGCCTTTTGAAAAGACCTCGAGCGGCAAAATAAAGAGAAAAGAAACCGTTGTGGGCTGAGAAGGAGAGAAAAATGAAACCGAAGGCAGGAACAGAGGTATTTGAGCTCATTCCCTCGCAGAAGATGATAAACTTCATGCTCAAATACAGCTTCTTTCACAAGCAGGTCATTCAGATACCCATGTCGATAGTCACGCACACACCGATAGACTTCGATGTGCTCAAAAAGGCGCTGAATATAGAGATAGAGCGCAACGACTGCATGAGGCTGCGCTTTTATAAAGAACACGGGGAGTTCTATCAGTATTTCCTCGACAAATATGTTGTTGACGATGTGCCGGTCGTGACCTTTTCGACAGAAGAGGAACAGCAGGCTTATCTCACCGCTGATGCGCGCAGACCCATACGGCATTTGAAAGGCGAGGATTTTCGCATTATATTCTTCCGCTCGTTCGACGGCGGCTACGGAATATATATCAACATCACCCATCTGTGCATGGATGCCGCGGCGGTCTTTGTGTTCTTCTCCGATCTGCTCGGAGTCTATGACCACCTGAAAAACGGCAAGCCCATGCCGCGTCCGCTCGGCGAATACAAAAAGACGATAAGAAAAGAGCTCGCCATAGTCGCGGACGAAAAGAAGATGAAAGAGGAAGAGGAGTTTTATACTCAGTTTTTTCTCAAGGACGGCGATCCGCTCTATGCCGGAGTTCACGGCCCCGAGTTGCTCGAAAAAGAGCGCAAAAGAAAGCACGATCCGTCCCTCAGAGCACCGTCCTGCTTCGACCCGATACACGACAAGGCAGAGCTTGCAAAATACGATGTCTCGAAAGAGGATAGCGACAAGATACTCGCGTTCATTCAGTCGAGCGGCGTCAGCCCCGAGTGCCTTGTCCAGCTTGCAATGCGCCTGCATATCTCGAAGATAAACTACAGAACGAACGACTCTTATTTCGTCACCCTCTGCACCCGCCGCAGAACCCTCAGCGAGAAGCGCTCGGGCGGCACGCTCGCCGAGCCCCTCCCGTGGAGAATAGTCCTGCCCGAGAGTTTGACCTTCAGTGAGGCTCTCGACAAGATGGCGGAGCTTCAGATGACCCTGTTCAGGCATATGGATTACCCCTATCTCGAGTGCCGCGAGCTTGTGAGAAAACTGTTTGATTACAGCCCGATAGCCGCGTCGTCCTCAATGATGTTCTCGTGGTTCCCGCTCAGCAAAGACACGATGAACGGATGGGACTATGAGTTCACGGGCTACAGCCTCGGCAGATACATCATGCCGCTCTACAGCTTCGCAATGTACGACGCGCACAGTGGCTGCTTCAATTTTTCGTATATGCACCGCACGAATATGATAACCTCTGAGCATATAAAAGCCCTGCATGAAAAGACCGTTCGAGCCCTGCTTCTCGGCGCGGAGAACCCCGACAGAACGCTCGGCGAGATACTCGATATACTTTAATCTTAAAAGGAGAGACAGTTATGCTTGAAAAGATTGCCGAAATAATCTGCGAATATGTCTATATCGACCCTGCCGAAATTACCGAGCAGGCGAACCTCAGAACCGATATCGGTCTGAGTTCGCTCGACCTTATGAGCGTCGCGTCGGATATGGAAAACACCTTCGGGGTGAAGATCCCCGAGAGGGCGATACTCACCGCCAAGACAGTCAAGGATCTTATCGCCTGCGTGGGCTGATAAACAATGCGAATATAAAAAGAAAGCTGCAATCCATGGATAAAACCGTGAATTGCAGCTTTGCTGTTTGTTGTTTAACTCAGATCTTCATCGCAACATCATATGCGCGCCACACGACGGAGCGGAGGTTGCCTATTGCAAGGCAGTCGCCGACGAGGTGGACGTTGCCGGACTTCTCGGCAAGCGGAGCGGGGATATAGCCCGCGCAGCTGATGACGGAGTCACAGTCGATGTTGATGTCCTTGCCGTCCTTGCCGGTGCAGACGATGGAGCCGTCCTTGACTTCCTTGAGGGTCGTCTCAAGATAGACGGGAGTCTTGTGCAGGGCGAACCACTCTCTGAGATAAGAGGAGTTTGCAAGGCAGACGCCGGTCTGGCTGATAAGGTCGTCCTTCATCTCGACAATGATCGGATTCTTGCCCTGGAGAGCGAGCTCGTAGGCTATTTCGCATCCGGTCAGTCCGCCGCCGATGACAGCGACTGTATTGCCGACTTCTGCGCCGTTGAGGTAGTCGCAGCCCTCGATCATCTTCTCGTAGCCGGGGACTCTTCTGAGGAGTCTCGGGGTCGATCCGGTCGCAATGATGACGGGATCGCTGCCGAACGCCGCGATATCCTTTATCTCGTCGTTGAGTCTGACTTCGATGCCGAGCTTCGTCATCTGGCGTCTGTACCAGTCAAGCAGGTCGCGGAGCTTGCCCTTGTAGGACTCTGCGCTCGCGGGGATGAATGTTCCGCCGAGTACGTCGCTCTTCTCGTGGATTATCGGATTGTGTCCGCGGAGCTTGAGCACGCGGGCAGCCTCCATGCCGCCGATGCCGCCGCCGACGATGTGGACGGTTTTGGGCGAGTTGGTCTTCTTTATGTAGTGCTTGTTCCACTGCATCGTCTCAGCGTTGATAGCGCAGCGGGAAAGATGCAGGCTGTCGGAAAGCTCCTGATCGTTGGGCACGCCCTTGTAGTGGCACATGTTGAAGCAGCCGTTGTGGCAGAGAATGCAGGGACGGATGTCATCCTCCTCGTCATTCATCATCTTCGTGACCCACTCCTGATCGGCGAGGAACTGACGCGCGAATCCTGCGCCGTCAAGCTTGCCTTCCTTTATCGCGTCCGCGGCAACTCTCGGATCGAGGCGGCCGGCGCAGATAACGGGAATGTCGCAGAACTGCTTGATGTATTCAACATCCTCGAGGTTGCAGTTCTCGGGCATGTAGATGGGCGGGTGAGCCCAGTACCATGCGTCGTATGTGCCGTTGTCGCAGTTGAGGCAGTCATAACCGGCATCCTGAAGATACTTGACAGCCTTCTCGGATTCTGCCATGTCGCGTCCAGCCTCGGTATAAGCCTCGCCCGGGAGAGCGCCCTGACGGAAGCCCTTGGTCTTGGAAATTATGCTGTAGCGCAGGGAGACCGGGAAGTCGTCGCCGCAGGCTTTCTTGATAGCCTGAACTACCTCGACTGCGAAACGATAGCGATTCTCAAACGAGCCGCCGTATTCGTCGGTGCGCTTGTTGACATATTTAAGGGTGAACTGGTCGAGCAGATAGCCCTCGTGGACTGCGTGAACCTCAACGCCGTCAACGCCTGCGTCCTTGAGCATCTTTGCGCTCTCTGCGAACGCATTGACAAACTCCTTGATTTCAGCCTTGGTCATCTCTCTCGAGGGAACTTTATCAGACCAGCGGTTGGGCGAGGGGCTCGCGGAAGCCGTGATCTTGTCGAGATCCATGAAGGGCTTGCTGAGGACTCTCAGCGCGGGGTTGGTGTAGAGTTTCTCCATCATTTCGCTGATGGTGAAGGAGCGGCCGAAGCCTGCGGTCAGCTGAACGAAGAGCTTCGCGCCGGTCTTGTGGAGCTCGGGAGTCCACTTTTTGAGGTCAGCATACATCTTCTTGTTCTTGTGGAGCCACTGGCCGAACATGGGGTTGTAGACCGGCTGACATCCGGGGAGAACAAGACCCGCGTTGTTCTTCGCGACTTCCATGATAAAGCGTGCGCCGGCTTTATCGAAGTGGTTCTTCTCCATCCATCCGAAGAGGTCGGTGCCGCCCATGCTCGTGAGCACGATGCGGTTCTTGATCTCGCAGTTGCCGATCTTCCACGGAGTGAATAAGGGCTGTAATCTTTGATCCATATAATTGCCTCCAACAAAGAATTGAATATTTCATCGACAATATATTATCACATTCCGGCTTATTACGCAACAAAAAAACGCGCTTTATCAATATTTTTTTATCAATAGATTGCATGTTTTTTCATCGTCGGCCGGCTTGGGGACGCAAATTATCCGCAAAGGCTTTTCTGCTCGCAAAAACAAAACGCAGAGAGCCGTTTGCGACTCTCTGCTTCTGAGTTTATATCTTATTTCTGCTCTGCGGCGTCGGCGGAGAAAATCTCCTTTGCGCTCGCCGCGAGTCCCGCGAGGGACTGAAGCTCGCTCGGGATGATGAGCTTCGTCGCCTTGCCGTCCGCAGCCTTTGCGAATGCTTCAAGGCTCTTTATCGTCAGATAACCGTCCTTCGGGGCGGCTTCGTTTATCAGGGCGATAGCCTTCGCCTGAGCCTCCTGAACGGCGACGATAGCCTGCGCCTCACCCTCTGCCTCGCGAATCTTTGCTTCCTTGACAGCCTCTGCGTGAAGAATGGCGGCCTGCTTGTCACCCTCTGCGGCGAGGATCTGGCTCTCTTTCTGACCCTCTGCAACGAGAATCTTGCTCGCCTTTTCGCCCTCTGCGCGCAGGATTGCCTCACGGCGCTGACGCTCTGCCTTCATCTGCTTCTCCATCGCGTCCTGAATCTCGGGCGGGGGAAGAATGTTCTTGAGCTCAACGCGGTTTACTTTGATGCCCCATGCGTCGGTGGCTTCGTCGAGGATAACTCTGATTTTTGCGTTGATGACATCGCGCGAAGTCAGCGTGTGGTCAAGCTCCATTTCGCCGATGATGTTTCTCAGCGTTGTTGCCGAGAGATTTTCGATAGCGGATATCGGGCGCTCCACGCCGTATGCATAGAGCTTCGGGTCGGTTATCTGGAAGAAAACGACCGTGTCTATCTGCATCGTGACGTTATCTTTTGTGATAACGGGCTGGGGCGGGAAATCCACAACCTGCTCCTTGAGGGAGACGGTCTTCGATACTTTCTCAACGAAAGGTATCTTGAAGTGGATGCCGGTCTGCCATGTGGTCGAATATGCGCCGAGGCGCTCGATGACATAGGCCTTGGACTGCGGCACTATCTTGATGTTGAGCACGACAATAACGAGCACGAGCACGATTATGCCGATGATTACTCCGATTGCTACAGGTCCCATAATAATCCTCCTTTAGTGTTTTGAAACCATAAGTTTAACGCCGTCGATTCTGTCAACGGTGATATTTGAACCTTTTTCAATGCGGCTGCCGTCGGACGATCTCGCCGTCCAGGTCGAGCCCTCGACCTTCACTATACCGGTGCCCTCGGTGTTGTCAACAGTCTCCTCGACTATTCCCTCGTGACCTATGTATCTGTCAGCGTTGGTCGGCTGAACGCGCTTTTTTGAAAATTTCTTGACGAGCGGACGGGTCACCGCAAGCGCGACGAGCGACACTGCCGCGAAAATCACCCACTGAAGCCAGACGGGCGCCGAGCAAAGCTCCGATATCAGAGCCGCCGCCGCACCAACGGCGAACCAGATCGTGACAAGCTGGACGGTCGCGGCTTCAACAACGATGAACGCTATGAGCAGCGCTATCCATAATATAAGCATTGTGTATTCCGGCAAAACAGGCTCCTCCTTTGATATATTGACCGAAGCGAAAATGCTTCGATTCGATATAATTATATCAAAAGAGCGAGCCCATTGCAATATTCGCGGACATTATTTTTAGAGGAACGATTTTTGTCAGTTTTTGCTTTTGGTTATCGGCTTTCGCAGCAGAAGCGAGGTCAGCGCCCTGCCGTTAAACGGAATGAGGGGATAGAGATAGCAGCGCCCGCTGACGGTCTTATTGAATGAAATCAACAGAGCGGTTATCACAAGCCCTGCGATGAAGCCCCAGAGGTTGAATATAGCAGTCAGTATCAGTATCATCATGCGGCAGAGCTTGAACGCATATCCGAGCTCATAGCTCGGCTGGGCGAAGTTCGTTATCGCGACGAACGCCATATAGAGAACAACCTCCGCCGTGAACCACTTCGCGGCAATGGCAAATTCACCGAGCACGAGCGCACCTATGACGCTAAAGGAGTTGCTCAGTGCGTTGGGCGTGTTGAGCGACGCCAGCTTTAAAGCGTCTATGACTATCTCGATTATCAGCAGCTGCATTATGACGGGCACGCTCGTCGGGTGCTCTATCTTTATGAAGTTGAGCCACGGCGGGATATATTCTGGATTTTGAATCAGCAGAAACCACACGGGCGTTAAAAGCAGAGCGAGCAGGAAAACTATCATTCTGACTATTCGAAGATAGCTTCCGATAAGGCTCGGGAAATAGAAATCGTTCGTGTCCTGCAAGAAGTCGAACACGCCCGTCGGGATAATCATAACAGAGGGCGAGGTGTCCGTGATTATCAGCAGACTGCCCTCATATATGCTCGCCGCCGCGCTGTCCGGGCGCTCGGTATAACGCACCTTCGGAAAGGGGTTGAACCTCTGCTTCGGTATAAGACATTCCGCAAGGCTCTCGTGCCCCATGGTCAGAGCGTTTATGTCTATGGAATTCAGCTTTTTCTTTATCTTTTCGACCTCTTTCGGGTCTGCCGTGCCGTCGAGATAGCAGAGCACGATGTCTGTCTTTGACCGCTTGCCTATCTGCGCCAAATACATTGTCAGTTTCGTGTCCCTGACTCTGCGGCGTATGAGCGCGGTGTTGAATATCAGCGTCTCGACAAAGCCGTCGTGTGAACCTCGAAGCACTTTGTCATTCTCCGGCTCGTCCACGCTTCGCGCGGGATAGGTTCGCACGTCTATAATTATAGCTTCTTTAAACCCGTCAACTATCATGCCCAATGCGCCGGAGAAGAGAAAAGTCTCGAACCTGTCGAAGTCGTTTACGACCTCGGTCTCGACATAGGGCACGAACGCGTCGGCAAATTCGCGCGTTGTGCCGACAGTTTTGAGCTTCTTCTCGTCCGCGTTCATCATGAAGCTCATGATTTTTTCCATCAGCCCGTCTTTTATAAATCCGTCGATGAACCACAGCATGGCGCGGTGGCTGCCGATCATTATCTGACGGCTGACGAGGTCAAAGCTCTCGCTCACGCGCAGCCGCAGATTGAGCGACGCAATGTCGGCTTCGTAGTTCCCCGAAAAAGTCTGCTTTTCCATTATGAATATCCCGCCCTTAAAAAGAAAAAGATGATATACGGCAATTGTTTCACGCCGTATATCATCTCCGTTTTTGTCGGGATTATACGTTGTAATAATAGTATTCCGCTATCGCATACCAGAGCAGCGGACCGACAACGCCGTTCGGGGTCAGCCCGAAATATCGCCGAGCCGCCTTGACCGCCGCCTCCGTCTGAGGGCCAAAAATGCCGTCCGCCGCAACATACGGCACGCTCTCGACGCCGCGCGCGAGAACCTGGAGATATTCCTGAAGATTTCTCACTGCACTGCCCGTGCTGCCGCGGAGCAGATTGTAGCCGGGATATGCAAAACGCGCATATTGATCATAGATTGAAAATTCGCCGGGGAAGGTTCGCAGGATATCATTATATACAGCCTGCAGCTTGTTCCATGTGTCGCGCCCGACAATGCCGTCCGGCGCAAGGCCGTATTGCCGCTGAAACTGCACAACGCTGTTGTATGTGTCCTGGCCGAAAATGCCGTCCACGGCCGGGGGCTGGATGTTGTTTGTGAAGTTGCCGATAAAGTTCAAGAAATACTGAATCGTGCTCACATCCTGCCCTCTGTCGC
>ULMI01042561.1_pt1 | contig 11468 bp, 8 predicted proteins | sample 1951631 | NCBI WGS metagenome assembly ULMI01 (sample SAMEA4835548, study PRJEB28245) | human gut metagenome | biome: gut microbiome; material: fecal sample | place: Denmark | collected 2008 | reverse complement strand
GGCTTTTTAAAAATAATTGGTGTTATCGCATTAGATAGTGGATATTTCGGTATAGTTAAAGGCAATTTACCAATACGAGCTCTGAAATCTATTGCTTTTTTCTCTATTGTTTCCAAATATATTTCTAGCCCTAATTTATCTATCATCTTAAGTGCTTGATAAATCTGCATACATATACCTACAGCTGGTGTAAAAGGTGTTTGCCCACGTTCTATATTACTAATATAGTTATTAAAATCAAAATATACAGACTTTACATTATTATTCATTACTCGTTCTTTTAGTATTCTTGAATTAATTGCTACCATAGACATTCCGGGTGCAACACATAATCCCTTTTGTGAACTTATTATAGTAACATCAATATCATTTTCATCCATATGGTACTCATCGCATAAAAACGTACTAATTGCATCAACAATAAGATACATATTATTTTTTTTACAAAATTTAGAAATCATTTTTATATCATATAATTGACCCGTAGAAGTTTCATGCAAATTAACTAATAAAACTGAAAATCCACAGTTATCATATCTAGCTAAATGTGTTTCAGTTAACGCTTCATTTGTTCCTAACTTAATTTCACTACTATTCAGGGAATATAAATCACAAATTTTTTTAAATCGCTCACCAAAAGTCCCACCATTTATGATCAATATTTTGTCTTTATTACTCAAGCAATTCATTACAGTAGCTTCCATTGCTCCTGTACCAGATGCAGTTAAATAAATTATTTTAGACTCTCTTGATGTATGTAAATATTTTTTTAGCAAACAATCTATACTTAACATTACAGCTGAAAATTCTTTTGTCCTAAAATAAGGAACCTGCTCCCCTCCTACAAATTTTATTTCATCATACATTTCAGTTGGTCCTACAGTAAATAATTTCATTTCATCACCTATATTTCAAAAATATTCTTATTATTTCTAAATTTATCAATAACTGAAACAACCGACAAAATCTCTTTCTTATTCCAATAAATTGAACTAACTTTGTTATTAATACATTCTAAAAAATTATTTATTTCATATCTTAGCCCATCTCCATCAAATTTATAAAAATATTTATTATTTTTATTTATATCTTCAAATCTAACCTCAAAATAATCAGTTTTCCACCAGGGGGCTGGAACATATAGATACCCTTTAGTTCCAACAACAGTTAAATCACCTTCATTTTTCGCATCAATTGCAACTGTTCCTGTCCCAATCGAATGCTTGAATAAAACATTGAATTTTGTAAATATATCAATTCTATCTGCATTAAATTTAGAAATAAAATTTACATCTGTAAAATCAGTCCCTAATATTTTAAATATTGCTAATAATGGGTATGAAGCTAACGCATTAACACTGCCACCTGAAGCTAATTCTATTTGATGGTTAATTTTATTGCCATGGATTTGAGTAAAGCATGCATCTACAGACAAAATACTACCTATTAATCCACTTTTAACAATTGGAACAATTTTACAAAAAGCAGGACAATACGCTGTTTTCAACGCTTCCATTAAAATTAAATTCCGTTCCTCTGCAATTTTAAATAACTCTTTCCCCTCTATTTCATTTAAGCAAAATGGGAATTCACACAAAACATGCTTATCACTTAACAAAGCATTCTTTATATATTTATAATGTTCTTTTGGCGGAACACAAATATATACTGCATCCACTTCAGAATATAAGCTTTTTATATCCTTATATAATATAATGCTTTCTTTTAATGCCATTCTTTCTGACTTATTATAATCTTCGTCATAAAGCCCTATTAAATTGACACCTCCAACAAATTTCATTTCATTTTTAAATCTATGTACAATATCATAAGCACCAATTATACCCAAATTAACAGACTTTCTATTTCTTAACTCAGTGCTGGATATACCTTTTGTCCTATCTAAATAAATAACCTGGCAATACTCATTTAAATAATCAAAATAACCTCTCCAATCTGATCCTACTGTAAAAATATCTATGTTATATTTTTTTATATCATCTATTTTTTGCCCAAAATATTCTTCTACTATTATTTCATCAGATAAACCTGTATTTTCAACATTTTTGATCCGTTGTACTAGTGAATCTTTTACATTTAATTTTCCCCTGGCTTTATCAAAGGCATCAGAAGTAACAGCTACAATCAAATAATCACCAAGTTCCTTAGCATGCTTCAATAGATTATAGTGCCCTTTATGAAATAAATCATATGTCCCATATGTTATTACTTTTTTCATTATAATCACCTATCATTTTTGAATAGTATTTCTCGAGCTAAAAAGGACCGCATACTCAAAATCAAAACTTCTGAACATATAGTTAAAAAAATAACATTTGTAAATGTTATCATATTGTAAATAAACAACAATAATAAACCAGTGGTTTGAAATATACCTTCAACGATTACACTAATATTTGCCCATTTATCTTTTTTTAATGCACATAATGTAGGATACCCAAGTAAATATATTGGTAAGGCTATAATAATAAGCGGTAGCATAAGTCTAAAGATATAAACCGCTTCTAAATATTCATTTCCAAAAAATATTTTAATTATATATGGAATAATTAGAAACAATACACCTGCTATCAAAGAAGATATAAAAAAAGAAATAAAAACACTTTTTTTAAGTAATCTAAAATTCTTATTCGTCAACATATATGGAAAAAAAGCATCAGATATGGGGGTAAATAATGATCTTATAACATCAATCATTTTACTTGCAACACCAAATATAGCAATTTCACTATTATTATAAATAATACCCAATACAATAATGTTGATTGATGAAGTAAAAAGATTGGCTACTCTTGAAAAAAAATAAAATAACGAACATTTAAATTCTTCATAAATTTCTTCCAGCTTAGGAATAATAAAAGAAAAGAACATATATTTTTTCGCTAAATACCAACTAATAAAAAAAGCAACTATATTGGGAATCAAATATGCCAATGGAATATAACAAAAATCTTCTTCTTTTTTGATAAATGATATTAAAATAAGCATAAAGAGAATCTTAGTTAACAAATTTCTCTTAGCAAACACTGACATACTTTCCATGCCTCGGAATAAATAATCTGGCAGAAAAGCATTAATACAAAATGCAACATACATTAAAACGAAGAAATTAAATTGTTCTTCTATAATACTTAAATTTTTTAATACATATAAAAATACTATTCCAATAAACGCTAAGGCAAACTTTATAATAATTATAGAACTACAGATAGTTGATACTTTCTCTTTATTATGTTTGTTTTCAGCACACCTTTGAGTTCCAGATAATGTAAAACCAAAATCTAATAAAACTTGATAATACCCCATAATCGTTAAAATATATACATATATTCCATACTGAGAAATTTCTATTTTTTGTGCCAGATATGGAAATGATATTATCGGGAAAATATAGCTGCATACTTGCAATAAAAAAAGCCATTTTATATTTTCAAACAATCTTTTTAATCGAGTATTCATATTCTTACACTTCATAGAATTTTGTTGGATGTCCAACTCGTTCTTCTACAGGAGGTAATTCCATATAATCTCCAAAATACTGTTTTAAAATACAGTCATAATACTGACTTGCAAAAAATTTTCCGCTTTCAAAATCTAATTCAATACACTTTTCAAAAAGTTCAATATTATATACATCTTTTATATTACCATCAAAAATAAATGCGACATTTTTACTATTTTTACTTCTATTGCTTATGAAGAAACGATATTTATTTGTTACATTTATCCAAAAATTATAAGTAAATAATTTTGCAATAAAAAATAATGGTATTTTTAATAATAAATATATATAACTTTTTTGATTATTTTTCGGAAACCTTAACTTAACACTCATCCCTAGAAAGTGAAATATAATTTTCTGAATTTTAAAAACTATTTTACATAGCACTTTACTATTTGGAACATTATCAATTGGAAAAATATCTAAAAAAACGCCAAGTTTTTTTATTTTATATCGATTTTCTACTTCCGCTATAGTACCTTTTTGCGTTATTTTCCCAAATGGCATAACATATTTTGTGTTTTTGTCATTTATTAAATCAATATTCACTATCATTTGTTTTTCAAATATTTCACACAATTTATTGTAATCTTCTCTAAACATCCAAACATCGATGTCATCATCCCATGGAATAAAGCCTTTATGCCTCACTGCTCCCAACAACGTTCCATACATCATAAAATATTTTAAATTATGCTCTCGACATATTTCATCAAATTTTGTAAATATTTCAAGGCTAATATTCTGTACTTCTTCCAGAGTTAATTCCCTCACTTAAAATTACTCCAATCATTTCTTAATTTTATATCAACTACTTCGCCTGAAAAATTACTTAATAGTACCTTTAAGGAAATATTTGCCACATCTTCTGATTTCAATAATGTATTATCATCTTCTATTCCGAAGTTTTTAATTCTCATTGGCGTTTTTGTTCTCTGAGGGTTTATGCAATTTATTTTTATATTATATAAATCCCATTCTTCTGCGATTGCCTGTACAAAATTTACTACCGCTGCTTTTGTTGATGAATACAATGAATAAAATGCTCGTCCCTTAGTATATGAACTAGATGTAAAATGTAAAATATGTCCATTAGATAACTTTAGATATTTAAATGCACTAATTGTTATATTAACCATTCCCGAATAATTTACATCAATGATTTTTCTAATCTCTTCTTGATTTAAATTCATAATTGGTTCTTTGTTTAATATTGCCGCTGTATTGACTACAAAATCAATTTTTCCTTCTTTACTGTATACAAAATCTAAAGCTCTTTCTATATCCTCTTTACTGGAAATGTCTGTTCCTGTTATTGATCTTGAGAAAGAATAAACTTTAGCTTTATACGCTTTAGCTATATTTACCATATCTTGACCAATTCCACTATTACCACCAAAAATAATTAGAACTTTATTAATTAAATCTTCAAGTCTTACTCCATCGTCTAATGTAGCAGACTTTATTTGGAATAATTTATCTAGCAAATATATATCCTCTGGATAAGTTAACTTAATATTACCTTCTTCTCCATCAACTACAAATATAGGAATTTGTGGTAAATATTTTTTTACAATTCCACAATCATCTGTAGCATTAAAATTATTGTCTTTTAACGCTAAATCATAAGCACCCTTTATAACATTTAACCTAAACCCTTGTGGAGTCTGCCCTCTTTTCAAATAACCTCTATCGGGTATATCAAAAATGAATTTTTTATGTTCATCCACTTTTATAATCGTATCAACAGCTGTGATAGCAACATCAACGGCCTCATATTTATTTAATGCACTAATTACATTATTGATAATTTGCTCACTAACAAGTGGACGAACAGAATCATGAAAAATAATATTTGTCTCTAAACAATTGTTATCACTAGCTGCTTTTATAGCCGCAAGGCTGCTTTCGTACCGTTCATTTCCGCCATTGATAATTTTTTTTAATTTAGTCCAATTATTCTTTAGTGTCATTTCTTCAATATCATGCACATAACTTTCATGCATTACTACTAGAATTTCATCAATTAAATGATGTTTCTGAAATACTTCTATAGTGTGTTCAATAACAGTTTTTCCAGCTACTTTTAACAATTGCTTTGGTTTGTTTAAGCCCAATCTACTACCTACTCCACCAGCTAATATAACAGCAATATTTTTCACGTTATCACCCTACTTTAATTTAAAATATCCAATCTGTAATTATATTCAATGTTGTCGCAATTATCTGACATAAAACTATTAATCTTTTCTTCATACCCAAGCGTATATATATTTTTCATGCTAATAAGAATAAAATAAGCAACAATCAAAATAAAAATTATACATTTATTAGCAATATTTTTATACTGATCATATAATAATGGAATCATTAATACTATTAAAATATGAAAATAAATACCGATCCTTAACAATGGAGGAATTATATAAAAAAGATTATCTATAATTAAATAAACACACAAAGAATTTGTCACTACTACTTCCTGACATGTTTTATAATTTGATTTATAAATAATAAAAGAATATATTAAAATTTTAGTAATAATTCCTATTCCTGTACCATTTTCCAATATAGCGCTTTCTCGCACCCATTTTGAATAATATGAGAAATCACTTAAAATTGGTGCTATTAATAGTGGTATATCCACAAGATGCAACACAATTGCTATCAATACAACTGTATATACAATTTGTTTTGATCTTATTTTCATAATTCCAGGAAATATAAATGCAGTAACAGCACTATAATGGAAAAATATTCCTAAAATCACCCCTAAATAATATTTAAAATATTCTTTTTTAATCAAAAAATTTAAACTATAAAACACAATACTTACAGCTGCCATTTGCCGTATAATATCCATAGAACGAAAATAAAAGCCTACAATAATAAATAACACACATGACATACATCTATACAAATTCTTATCGAACTGACTTTTAATCCCCAGATATATAAATATATTTGTAATTACTGCATAAAACAAAAAAATAGACTGCGCATTAAAACCGATATCGCGAAAAAAATTGCATAAAAACTGAAATAATATTTCTAATTTTAAATTATCATAATTAAGTGTAATGGTATTAAACAATTTCTCATATCTAAAATAATCATCTCCAAGCTCATATCGAAATCCAGATAATAATCCTGTGAATAACATTAAATATTTAGCAAAATTTATTTTTGGAAATATCCATTGCCATATAAAAATAACTCCTGACAAAAAATATAGTCCGAACCAAAATTCCATTAATTTATTCCTTTATTTATTAATTTCTCTTTTACAAAATCATATATAGCTTTATTAGCATTGCCGTTTTCAAAACACCCTAAATATTTACAATGCATTTTAATTTTTTCTTGATAAATATCGTCTCTAAAATGCATTATATTATTCTCAAGTTCTTCATTATTTTTTGCAATTAAAAATGGCCATGCTGAAGGAGGTACATAAAACCCATTCCTTCTCGTGTATCGTTCTATATCTTGAGCATAGATAAAACAAGGTTTTTTAGTTAATAACATATCCCACATACATGAAGAATAATCCGTAATTAAAATATTTGATATACATATCAGCTCCTGCATATCATCATATTCAGAAACATCAATCACATATTCTCCATCAATTTGGTTCTTTAAAGTATTAATTTTATGATATTTATGATTTCTAAATAATACCACCCATTCCCCACCAAATTTTCGTTTACAACTTTTTACCAATTGTTGGAAATTCAGATCATAATCTTCTTGTTCTGCTCTCCAAGTTGGAGCGCATAATATGTAGTTTTTAGATTTACTAAATTGCAATTTATCTAATGTTTTTTTTATTATATCTTGGTGATTTCTAAAAAAAATATCATTCCTTGGCATTCCAATATTAAGAAATTTATTTCCATCATTTTTTGTAAAGGCCTTTGACATTACATTAGTAAATTTTTCACAACTAGAAACCATATATGAAAAATCACAAATAGTAATTTTTTTATACATTTCCATATTATTTTCCTGCCCAAGTTTTTTGTAAGCCCCTCCCCCATGCCATGTATTTATAATTACTTGTTTTCTTCTTTTAGGAATATAAGGAAAATTCGAAGCCTTGATTATAATAAATTTTGCAGTTAAAAAGTGATAAAAAAATTTTAAACTATTAATTTTTAATACTGTTGTTTCATTATCTTCTAAGTAAAAAAAAGTCCATGGTTTGTCAAATGCCCAAATATATTTAAATTCATTTGAAGATTTATTTTTAAAATACATATATATATATTTAGGGTTGCATGTATAACCACTACCCTGATGACTACAAAACAAAATCTTTTGCTCTTCTATAGAAAAAATATAAAAAATCTTAAAAAAATTCCTACATACTAAGGCGGCTACAACCAAAATGAACTGTTTTGCTTTATATACTAATTTATTCATATTTTCCTTTTAAAAATACTTTCCTTTAATTTTACAAAAGCTTTTACTGATCTTTTTAAATCTTCAAAATTCTTCAACCCCATCCATAATCTATATACAATATATTCTATTCTTAAATAATACTTTTTACGCGCATAAGCACAGAAATCAACTAAATCATCAGCTGAAAGATTCGGCAAATTCAGTACACAATTTATTGTTCCATCAAGTTTACAATATTTATCATAATCACCATTTATATAATTATTTTCTTTTGCCCAAAAATATACTTCTGTCCCTGGATAAGGTATTAGCGGAAAAAACTGTGCTGTATCTGTATTAAATCTCAATGCTGCCGCTAAAGTTTTCTCCATAGTTTCTTGAGTTTCTCCTTTATTCCCTACCATATAGCATGCATGCACTAAAAGGCCTGCTTTTTTTGCATTATAAATATATGTTTTTATTTCTTCCAAATTTGTCCCCTTTCTTATATTATTTAATATTGTCTGATTGAAGCTTTCTATACCAGGAATAAGTAAACGACAGCCAGCAGCCTTCATTTTTTTCATAGTTTCATAATCTAAATTCACTCGTGCATTACAAAGCCAACTAAATCTCTTATTCAATCCTTTTTGAATCAATAAATCACAAATGTCAACTACACGTTTCTTGTCAATTGTAAATGTATCATCTTCAATTACTATTTCTTTTATATCTGGAAAATTATCTGCAATATATTGAAATTCATTCACTACATTTTCAACACTTCTTTTTCTATAAATATGTCCGTGCATAACTTGAGGATAAACACAGTAATTACATCTTGCTGGACATCCACGTCCTGTAAAAATCTGTATTGCAGGAAAGGTAGCTGCCGGGAACGAATAATCGTAAATGTCCAAATGTTTCTTTATAAATTTGGATGCATAAGGGATATCATCCAGATTTTCAATTAATTCTCTATCCAAGTTATGTATAATTTCTCCACCATTCTTATAAGATAACCCTTTGACATAATCTAATTGGCCATTTTGGTTCAAGCAAATTGCTAAATCACGAATTATGTAATCATATTCTTTTCTCGCAATAGCATCTATAGCATCACTATTATTTAAAGTTTCTTCTACTGTAGCCGTTGGATGCGTTCCAACTAAAACAATAAAACTTTTATTAAATTTTTCTTTTAATAATTTCGCAAAATTTAAATCACTATTTATAGAAGGCGTACTAGTATCTAAAACAAACAATTTGGGCTCACATGATTTTTCCTCTATAACGTCAAGACATCTGTCAACATCCATCCGCTTTGCTGGTGCATCTACAAAAGTAACTTCAAAACCTTCTTTTTCAACAACTGCTGCTGCATAAATCAACCACAATGGATAATATAATACTCCACTGTGTCCAATGGCAGGACTCCTTGATTCTCTAGAAAATTTTCCAAATTCTGGCTTAAACGGTGGATTTATGAAACAAATCTCCATTATTACACACTCCTCACCAATGCTTTAATATCCCTTTTACAAAATAATTTATAAAACAATAAATTGAATACGCTAAATTTATTTTTTGATTTTTTCTATAAATATTCCAAGTCCACAAACAACTTTTAAATTTATTACCACTTATTGAATTATTATTGTTTATTCGGTACATTGCTAAATTTTCCTGAATACCATATGCGGAGATACTATTTATTTTTAAAATATTAAGCCAAGTTATATAATCTTCATGTTTTTCATTGGGCATAGTAAACTTTTTTACTCGTGTTCGGTCTATGCAAACCGTCAAACACCCCATATTATTTCCCTTTAATGCAGATTTATAATCTACTATTCTTGGAACCTTTATGAGTTTTTTCGGTTTATCAATTTCTTCAAAATGGCTATATTCATGGAATGTAAAAATATAATTATTTTCTTCCATAAATTTTATTTGTCTACTTAATTTTTCAGGCAACCAAATATCATCACTATCTAAAAATGTTATATATTTACCTTTTGCATTATTAATAGCAATATTTCTTGCATTTGAAACACCCTGATTTTTGAGCAAAGAATATGACTTTATACGCGAATCTTTTTTATGATATTTTTTTATAATTTTGTAAGTATTATCTAAAGAACAGTCATTGACAATAATAAGTTCCCAATTTAAATATGTTTGATACAAAACGCTTTCTATTGATTCTTCTATATATTTTTCTACATTATATGCAGGCATAACTATAGAAACTAATTCTTCACCTTTCATTTACTATTCTGTACTCCTTCTGTACTGCTTTTAGTCAACAAAACTTTAAAAGTTTGGAGCATAATCATCAGATCCGTTTTCACACCGACATCTTGTATATATAGAAGGTCATAAATCAGTTTATCGTAGGCATTAGTATTATACTTGCCGGCAATCTGTGCTAAACCAGTAATACCAGGCTTTACATTATGCCTGTAATCATATTCTGGTTTTTGAGCAACAAATTTTTCCACAAAAAACGGCCTTTCCGGCCTAGGACCAACAATACTCATTTCGCCTTTTAATACATTAAAAAGCTGTGGTAATTCATCAAGTCTAGTAGCTCGTATAAACCTCCCGAATTTAGTTATCCTATTGTCATCTTCTGCTGCCAGTATCGGGCCACATTTAGCTTCCGCATCTTGCTTCATGCTGCGAAATTTATGTACAAAAAAAGTTTTACCATATAGTCCAACTCGTTCCTGCGAATAAATTATTGGACCCTTACTGCTTGCTTTGATGATAATTGCTGTAAGTATCATTATTGGAAGCAATAAAATAATAGACAGTATAGCGATGATAATATCTATACATCTTTTTAAAGTACGTTGTTCATCTGTCAAAAGTAGCCGTGTCACTCGCTGCATTGGAACATCATCAACTAACAACAATCCTGTATTTTTACAAGCGAGTTCATACAACGTTGGCACTAAAAAAATTTGTTTTTTCTTACTCCGTGCATAACATAAAATAGCTTCTTTTTCTTTAATATCTAAGCTAGATCCAATAAAAACATAATAATTTTCATCTATTTTTTTTTGCCAAAGATTATCGTTCAATCCATGACTAACATCTTGCAGCACATTTTCCAATCCATATGTTTTAGATAATTTATTTTCTAATATCTTTTTTTCATTATCCTTTGCAAACAAAACGCCATGATGTTTAGGAAAATTATTCCATTCCCACTTATGGCAAACATACTGCCACACTCCTAATAATACAAAAGACAATATTGCTGAAATTAGAATGGTCATACTCGAATAATCTAACTCATTTATTAAATAGGTTATTGCTATACATATAATATAAATATTTAATATAGCTACCAATAGATTTAAAAAAATATCTGTTAAACGTTTGCGAACTAAACTAAATAATCCATAAACATTAAACATAAAAAACATTAACAAAATCAATATAGATAAAAATTCAAAATTAAATTTATATTCACTACTACCCAATATAGGCATTATTGCCAAACTATTTGCAAAATATATACAACATATATCTCCAAATACAAGTA
>ULMI01004470.1_pt1 | contig 11667 bp, 4 predicted proteins | sample 1951631 | NCBI WGS metagenome assembly ULMI01 (sample SAMEA4835548, study PRJEB28245) | human gut metagenome | biome: gut microbiome; material: fecal sample | place: Denmark | collected 2008 | reverse complement strand
GTGTACGGCGGGATTCGGGTTGGCTACCGGTAATTTCTATTATTTTTTCGGAGCGTTTTATTTGTTTTTCATCAATTCGGTTTTTATTGCGTTCGCAACGACTTTGGGCGTGAAGTTAATGAAATATTCGAAGAAGGAGTTTGTGGACGATGAACGACGCAAGAAGGTGGAACGAATGGTGTATACCATTTTGATACTGACTATGGCTCCGAGTATTTACCTTACTTACAATATGGTGAAAGAGAACTTTTTCGAGGTCGCAGCATCCCGCTTTGTTTCCCAGAATTTCAATTATGCCGATACTCAGGTTTTAAGTAAAAGTGCTGTGACGGAGCACGGAAAGCACATCATACGCGTCTCTTTGGTAGGAGCCGAAATCCCGAAAGATTCCATAGCTGTGGCACAGGCGAGATTGCCCCAGTATGGATTGGGCGGTGCTATATTGGAAGTTCGTCAAGGGTATGGGCAAAATCAAGCGGATATAAGTACTTTGAGCAGTGCGATGTTTAAAGATATTTATTTGCATAATCAAGAGCAGATAGCTCGCCAGCAGAAAACGATAGATTCTTTGGAAAATTTGACATCGCATTACCAACAATATGATTCTGTGGGGGTGGAAGTCGCTCCTGAAATAAAGGTTCTTTTCCCTAATGTGACCGATATTGCCATTTCGAAAACGATTTTCAGCCGTATCGATACAGAGGCGAGAGACACGACAACTCTTGCCGTGGTGCGTCATTCCAAAGTCTTTTCTTTGTCGGAGCAAAAAAGATTCAAGGAGTGGTTACAGGCTCGTTTAGGGACAAAGAAGGTACAACTTGTCATTGAAAAATAAGGGGACAAAATAAATTTCCTTGCGGAAACACCCCGTAATGTTACGGGACACGACAGGGAGAGAGGGAGCTTAACCTTGTCACTACTGTTGCCGGTTTTTTCAACCCCTCCGTCACTTCGTGCCACCTCCCCTATATTTTGTGTTTCAAAACACAGGGGAGGAGTGTGGCTATATTCATTGCAGACGTGCAGAGGCCTTTTCTGCTTTAACCCACTCGCCCTACGGGCACTCCCCCTATATTTCTTTGGAAACACCCCGTAATGCTACGGGACACGACAGGGAGAGAGGGTGATGCCTTAATCCATTTCCTCTGCTGTGGTCTTTTTAACCCCTCCGTCCTATGGACACCTCCTTCCCTATATGGCTAACGCCACACAGGGAAGGAGGTGCTCCTTTGTTTTTGACAGCTTTATTTTTAGCAGAACTTGTCTAAACGGTCGAGTGCTTCTTGTGCAAAACTATATCCTAAGTCGAGCGCTTTTCGATACAGTTCTTTGGCTTGTTTATAATCTTTTTCCACACCTAATCCGTTTTCGTAAACTTCTCCCATTAACATATATGCTCGTCCGTATCCTTGCTCTAAACAGGGTTTTATGATTTCGTATGCTTTTTGCGGGTCTTGTACTGTTCCTAATCCGTGGAATATCATTCTGGCTAAATCGATTCGAGCCGGTTCGTTCCCTCTTTCGATGGCTTGTATAAAGAGTTTTTCGGCTCTTTTGTAGTCTTTGGGCAGACCATTTCCATCGAGATAATTGCAAGCCAAGTACCACATGGATTGGTCGTCTCCTAATTCATGCCCTCTGATGTATAACTTGTTGGCCAATTCTATATTTGGTGCAGTGCCTTCGCCTCTTTCATAGAGTAGTCCTAACAGACTGCATGCATCCGGATAGTTCGCATCATAAGCCATTTGTAAATAGTCCAATGCCAATTTGGGGTTACGGGGAATACCCTCGCCGTAATAATACAGACGTCCTAAGTGATACATGGCCCATGCGTTGCCTTTATCGGCTGCTTTCTTCAAATAGAATGCTCCCATAGCATTGTTTTGTGTTACGCCTTGTCCCAAAAGGTATAAAAGAGCCATACCTTTTATTGCATTGATTTCGTTAACGTCGACTCCTTTTTGATAGTATCGTTTCGCTTCGGCATAATCGATAAGTTCTTCCGGTCCGGTTCGATAGATATCTCCGATGAAACTCAGTGCGTAGGTATAGCCCATTTGGACCGCTTTTTTCAAATATTGTAATGCTTGTTCGGGATCTTGTATTTCTTCGGGTCCGTTCCAATATAAGAATCCGACATTAAAGAAACCATAAACACTATCGAGTGCCGCGGCTTTTTTATATAGTTCCAGAGCTTTGGCTTGGTTGATTGCCATTCCTCTGCCGTAGAAATACATGTCTCCTAGTTCGTTGAACGATTCGGCATGGTTTCTTTGCGTTAAATAGGAAAAATAGGCGTAAGCCGTTTTGAATTGGGCTTTTTCCAATGCATTTTTAGCATCTTTGTATAACTCTTCGTCTGACTTGTCTTGGGGTATTTCAATATCTGTTATGGTCTCGTCCACCAAATTTTTTTGGAGTTGTTCCATCCACTCCCGGGCTTCTTCATAACCTTGTTCGATAGCTTTACGGTAATAGTTCATCGCCTTTTGAGTGTCTTTTTCGAGTTGTCCGATACCATCGGTATGAAGCCTTCCCAACCAATATGAGGCCTTCCCATATCCCTGTTCCGAGGCTGCCGTAAAGCAAGATATGGCTTTCGTCAGGTTTGCCGGTATTACTTCCCCGAAAAGATATAATTCTCCCATCTTGTTGATGGCGGCGAGAATACCGTTGTCGGCGGCTAATTGGAAGTATTTGACGGATAATTCGAGATTTTGAGCCATTCCACTTTCGTTATTTTCGAATAATAATCCCAGCCGATACGTGGCTTGATGGTTTCCGCGTTTGGAGGCTTCGGTGAGCAATTCGATTTCCCGAGGTATGTCGACCTGTAATCCTCCTTTACCGTTGTGGAGGTAGTAGCTGATTCGGAACATTGCATTCGTGTTGCCCAATTCGATAGCTTTTTGGAAATAGTGCACGGCTTTTCGTTCGTTGTTCTCGGTTTCTTCGTCATTCATGTAGGTTCCTCCCAAGAAGTTGTATGCCATGCCGGTTTCGTCTTGTTCGGCAGCTCGTTCATAATATCTACGGGCGAGGTCGATATTGAGCGGAACTCCCAATCCCGATTCGTAAATCAATCCGATATGAAGCAATGTATCGGTGTCTTTGGGATTGTATTCGATGTATTGCAGGTAGTAGTCCAACGCTTTGCGATTGTCCTCTTCGGTTTCCAACGAATAGTAATATCGAGCCAAGTCCCGGGTTGCCGCTTTGTAATTCTGCTCAACCGCCAAGCGGAACATGGAAAGTCCTTTTTCAATGTCCCGGGGAATATCGGAAGACCCTTTCATGAGTATGAATCCGCAACTGTATGAACCATATCCAGATCCGTTTTGAGAGGCTTTCAAAAAATATTCATATGCTTTGCCCATATGTTTAGGGGCCAATTCTCCATTAAAATAGAGGTCTCCCAAATCGTTCAGGGCTTGAACATATCCTAAATTCGCCGATTGGGATAGAAGGTTGATATATTTTTCTGTTTCTTTGTCGGCAAGGGCTTGTTGAGCTTCTAAATAGGCTTGTCGGGCGAATGGGTCGATGTCTTTTTCTTCTTCCGATTCGTGATCCATGCGGTTCAAAAGTTGGAAAGCGCTTTCATTTCCCATAGCGGCGGCTTGACTGAGATATTCCTGAGCCTTTTCTTTGTCGGGGAGCGTTCCTTGTCCTTTCCAATACATAAAGCCTAATGAATAGAATGCATAAGGATAACCTTCGTCACACGCTTTCTGGTAATATTCCATTGCTTTCTGGTAATCTTGTCGGACACCTTTCCCTGCATAATACATGTCTCCCAGTTCGGTCAAAGCTCTGCTGTGTTTTGTTTCGGCAGCTTTTTTGTACCAATAGAACGCTTTTTCATAGTCGATGGTCAATCCGTCTTCATAGGAGTACATGTCGCCTAAATTGCACATTGCGTCCGGCATATTTTGTTCTGCCGCTTTGGTGAACCAGTTGGTGGCTCTGACCGGGTTTGCATTGACATACCACCCGAAACGGTATGCACGTCCCATGTAGTTTTGGGCAAAGGAGTATCCGCTTTCCGCGGCTTGTTGTATGAGGTTGAATCCTTTCTCTTCTTCTCCCGATATTTCTTTATTGATAATTAGCTTCCCAAGATTATACAAACAAGAAGGAATGCCGGCTTGTACTCCTTTTTGATACCAATCGGCAGCTTTCAGGATATTTTTTTGTACTCCGTCTCCTTCTTCATAGATTAATCCCAGAGTGAACACACATGTCGGTTCGTTGCTTTTTGCTCCCATTTCATACCATTTTATGGCTTCTTTCATATCTCTTCGACAACCGAAAGAGCCATAATAATAGTATTCTCCCATGTTTTTTTGCGCTTCGGTGTAGCCGTTCTCTGCCGCTAATTTCATCCATTTGATTACTTGCGTGTCGTCCTTTTCTACGAACTGTCCTTTTATATACATAAATGCGATGGAATATTGGGCATAAGCGTTGTTGCTTTGCGCGGCTTTGGAGAACCAATAATAGGATTGTTCGTAATCGGTATCGACGCCATGTCCGTAGAAATACAGATCTCCCAAATGCGTCGCGGCTTCCGATTCTCCCATTTGTGCTGCTAAAAGCAAGGGTGCTATGGCAGATTCGTATTTTTCGATATTGTATAAATTTATTCCTCGATCGAGGAATGCTTTACTTAACGACTCGGTCATACCGGCTTCTTTTCCCGATGTTTCGAATCGGAGAGCTTTTTGATATAGTTCGCTGTTCTGCGGGTCGTCGTAATCCTGAGCGTTCATTTGTTCTACGGCGATTCGCATGAGTCCTTCATAAGCGATGTCGGCATGTTCTCCCTCCGCAATCGTTTTCAGATATTCGATGGCTTTTTCATATCCGTTTTCTTGTCCCGACTGCATATAAAGTTCGGCGATTGCTTTAATCGCATCGGAATATCCGGCTTCGGCAGCTTTTCTAAAATATTCTTCGGCTTTTTGTATGTTCGGGCTAACCACACCTTTGGCTTCGTAGTAGGCCAGTCCCAAGAAATAGTAGGCTTCGGGGATTTCCATCGTTTCGGCTTTGCGGAAACAGTTCATCGCTTTGAATTCGTCCATTTCTGCCCCTATGCCGTAGAAATAGAGTTTTCCCAATTTACAAATACATTTCCCGTCATTGAGCTGTGCTCCTCGTTGACACCAAGAGAACAATTCTTTCTGCCGGTCGGGATCATTCTCCAAGAATCGTATGACATCGTGTATAGCGTCTATGTCATTTCTTTCGGCAGCTTTTATATAGTATTCCAATTCTCGGCCAGTGAATGATGCAGGTGCTTCGCCCTCTTCGATGAGTTGCGCTATTTTACGATAGGCCGGCGAGAATTTTTGATCGGACGAAGCTAGATATAGATCCCAAGCCTTTTGTTTGTCGACATTGGTTCCGAAGCCGTTTTCATACATAACAGCCAGATAATATAGTCCGAGACTGTCTCCCAAGTCGGCCGATTTGGAGAACCATCGAAACGCTTGTTCGTCTCCTTTATTGTCCGGCATATCGTAATAGATCATCGCCAATCCGTTCATTCCTTCGGGATTGCCTAATTGTGCCGCTTGATAATAAGATTGCTGCGCTTTTTCGAGGTCTTTGTATTTTTCGTCGGATTGATAGAAGATGCCTAAATCTACGTAGGCATCGATATACTCTTTTTCAAGCGCTTTTTGTATCCATTTCAATCTTTCTTCGGAATTCCCTCTATCCATTTCGATATAGGCCAGTTTGATCATGGACCACTCGTCGTCGCGTTCTTCGGCCAGTTGGAGGTATATTTTTTCGGCTTCTTCCTTATTCATGGGCATACCGTAACCATTATCTTTCATGTATGCCATTTCTCCTATGGCCATGATGTTGTTTTGTGCTGCCGAGTTTTTATAATAGGAGAGAGCTGTATCGTAATTTTGTTCTACGAATGTCCCGTTTTCATACATGTTACCTAACAAGTATTGGGCATATGAATTCCCGCTTTCGGCTGCTTTGGAGAACCAGTCGAAAGCCTTTTCGTAATTGCGCTCATTCAGTTTTCCCCGATAGTAGACTTTTCCTACGATGGTTTGAGCGAAGGCAAGATTTTTTTCTGCGTAGGGTAGGAATGTTTCTAAAATTCCGGGCCATAGTTGATACCCTTTTACTTTGTTGCAAAGAATGTCGCAAAGTAGATTTTGAGCTTCGGTGTTGTTTGCGGCGGCTAATTTCAGAAGGATATCCGATGCTTCTTTGTATTTGTGATTCCGGTATAGTCTGATGGCTTCTTGATAAAGTGCGGGGTTTACTCCTGTCGGGTGTGCCGCTGTCGTTTTATCGGTAATTTTCGTGTCTCGGTTTTCGATATTTCCAGTAACTGTTTTACTGTCGGGCGTGACAGTCGGTTTAATCGAATATCCGGCTTGCCGGGTGTTTTCGTTCAGCAAAAGAGTTTCGAGCACTTGGTCGATTTTGGCATCGATGATGTTCAATATGCTCGTAATCATGTGGTCCCATTGCGCTTTATCGTTGAGATAGTTGCAAAGCGGTTGTGTCTCGGAAGGGTGTATTTGCCTTTGATATATCCAGTCGATTATTCGTTTCGATTTTTCGGTGATGTTTCCGATAAGTAGAGGAACGATTTTCATATCGTTTTTTTCTACTTGCTCTTTGATCCAAACGAGTTCTTTGTTTACGATATAATCCGAGGATACGAAACTTTCGCTAATCAGCAAAATGGCAATGTGTGATTGAACGATGTGATTGTGTATTTCTTCGTCCCATTTTTCGCCGATAACCAATCCTTCGTCGAACCATATTTCTGCATCCGGACTCGTGTGTCGTCTAATTCGAGGTATCAGATGAATGTTTCCCGGACCTTCCAGTACCCACTCTTTGTCTTCGTGGGCGTAACTGATAAAAATATGCGCTTTTGCCATGATGATAAAAATTTCTGTGTTACGTGGTATAAAATTATTTTATGATATCTTCTTTTACAAAGATAGTCTTTTCGGAGAATCGGTCTGTATTTCGATCGAATGTTATATAACACAAAAGGCAGCTTAGCTGCCTTTTGTGTATCTTATTTTTTATGGGTTATTGAGTGACTTTGTTTGTGAATACTAATCCTGAGGTATCGTTTCCTTTCTCTCCGCAGGCTTCTACTTCTATGAAGAAGGGAGTACCGGCTTCGAAGGAATCGACGGTAAAGCGGTAGGTCGCTACGGGGGAATCGGCATTTATTAGAACCGACTGCGGAACTTCGGCGAGGAGTTCGTCTCGCTTGTAAAGTTTCAATGCGCCTAACCGGAACGGGGTTTCACCTTTTGTGTAGATGAACGATACTGTATATGTGCCATTGCCTGATATTTTGCCTGTACATTCGAATCGCCAAGGAGTTAGATAGGGCTGTACGTTCAGGGGTTTCCATTCGGCTGTATATTCACCGTACTGTTTATAGCCTGAATAGTCGGGGGCGAAATAAATGGGCAGTGAATAGTGACGGGGATTTACTACGGTGATAGCCCGGAAGTCGCTTTTGTCATCAACGGTTACCGGAGTGGTGTAAAGGGGGGAATGAACCGTAGGATAGGAGCCGTCGGTGGTATAGCGAATGTCGGCATCGGCGACGGCCGGAGATAATGTAAATTCTATTGCACCGGTAGCAGTCGGATTCATTTGTTCTATGAGGGGTTCCGGTACACGGTAATGGCAATTTTTGAAATCGAGCCGATTGAAATGGTGACTCAACCGGTGACGGAAGTCGGAATAATTGCGGTCGGATTGTCGACACCATGCCACTTCTGAAAGAGCTAACAGACGGGGGAAAGTGAAGTATTCGGCATAGTTTTCGGAGCGATTTTCATTCAGATAATCTATCTCTTGCAATACAGTGCCGTGAATAAATTGGTCGCTCCAAAAGCAGCCTTGTACTCCTAATACGGTCGATTCGGGAGAGTAGTCGTTGATTTCCATGCTGTAACATTTTTCGAGAGAGATAGGCGGCATCCAAGTGGCGGCTTTCACTTCTCCCGGAGTACGGCTTTCGGGGAAGTCGAAATACATGTGCGTGGCGGGTGTCAGAATAGCTTTATGTCCGCGCTGCGTAGCAAGAAGGGTGTCCCTGACATTGTGCCAAATAAGCCCGACAACAGGTGTTTTGACATCACCTCGCAAAAAGATTTCTTCCCACCCTACGACGGTACGATTTTTTTCTTTCATCATTTCGGCTACGACGTTGGTAAGGTAACCTTGCAGTTCAGAAGCCTTTTTCAATCCTTCCCGCTTCATCACTTTTTGGCAGTCGGGACATTCTTCCCAACGAGTGTAAACGGCTTCATCACCCCCTATATTGATGTATGAGGAAGGGAATAATCGAACGGTTTCGTCTAATACATCTCGTAAAAATTGCAGGGAAGATTCTTTGCCGACACAAAGCAGATCGCGGCTGATGAAATGTTGTGTGGGGACTTCGTGTTGCAGGCCCGTGCAACTGAGCCACGGATAGGCAACGACGGCAGACAGAATGTGAGCCGGAAATTCGATTTCGGGAATGATTTCCACGTTACGGACTTGTCCGTAAGCGATCAGTTCTTTTATGTCTTCTTGGGTGTAGAATCCTCCCAAACGGTTGTGATCGGGACCTGCCCATGCACCCACCTCGGTCAGACGGGGATATTTTTTGATTTCCAATCGCCAGCCGGAGTCATCAATCAAGTGGAATTGCAGTTTGTTTAACTTGTACATGGCCATCATGTCGATGTATTTTTTCACGAACTCTTTGTCGTAGAAATAACGAGCCACGTCCAGCATCATGCCTCGCCACGGGCGATTGGGAGCATCGTATATCGTTACGGCGGGGGCGATCCATTCCACTCCATGCTGCCGTTTGTCGCTGTACACTTGGGGAGGAAAGAGTTGCAGTAGCGTTTGTATGCCGTAGAATATGCCGCCTGCGTCCCGGCCGGTCAGTGAGATTCCTTTGGGCGTTACGTCCAGTCGGTAGCCTTCCGGTTTATCTACTTTTTCGGGGTTTAATGTCAAGAGGATAGTGGCTTTGCGGGCATCTTTTTTCAGTTTCAAATCCCAGCCGGTGGATTGACCGAGCACTTGCTGTAAGTATTCGGCTTGTCCTTGAAGAGCGGCATCGTAACCGATCGTGGATTTGGGGGAAAGCCGGAAATTGCCCGATGTCTGTTCTACGTGAACGGGTTTCGGAATGATTTCGATTTCGTTAGCGTTTGTTGCCCATGTAGCGGGTAGATGGCAGGCTATCGCAAGTATAACAGCCCAAGTTTTCTTACACATTGTACGGTAGGATTTCATAAGCACTTTATTTTTTTCATGGTTTTGCCTCTTGTCGAGGGGTGATGATAATGTTCATGTGATTATAAAAACAGATACTTTATAGCGGTGTGCATAAATCTCTATAAATGCAGATACTATTCAATAAAGCAAAGTTAGGAAAATTTGTGGAATAAATGGGTAAAACGGATTAAGATTTTAACTTAATATGTGCTTATTTAATGTGTGGGTTCTTTGAAAAAGAGAAATGATTCTGCTGGTATTTTTTGTTGAATTTCCACGATAGTTATTCAAGACAGTAATTGTCAAATTATTACAGTCGTGTTTTTAGATGGCAAAGAGGATAGCAGGGAGGGTTTTACAAATACCTTATTTAAAAGTCGGCATTAACGGGGCAACAAAATTTTCGAGCGATGTAATTATTGGTTTGAGTTTTCAATTTTGCTAAGTTTCTACTCCTAGAAGAAGATATAAGTAAATTGGAATATAAATTTTGTTATTCTAATTTTGTGAAGAAATTTGGAATAATAGAATGCTTATTCTAATTTTGCATTTAAATTAATGATAGATATGATCCAACTCGATAAATTCTTGGCCGGACACTATGAGGAAGGCTATGGTTACAAATATTTTGTTCCCAATCTCATAAATGATGCTTGGGAATGGAAAGATTCTCTAATAAACCATCTATTAGAGAAAGCTGCATTGCGATTAGGAGAACTTAATTCATTTTCGCGCTTAGTTCCTAATATTGATCTATTTATACAACTGCACGTAACAAAGGAAGCGGTTATTTCCAGTCGTATTGAAGGCACGCAGACTCGTATGGATGAGGCATTGCTTCCGGAGAACGAAGTGAAAATTGAACGGCGTGATGATTGGAAAGAAGTACGGAATTATATAAAGGCTCTTAATGAGGCAATTTCTTGTTTGGAGAAACTGCCGATTTCAAGTCGTCTGATAAAGACTACTCACAGATTGTTACTGGATAGCGTACGAGGCGAACATAAACTTCCCGGTGAGTTTAGAAACAGTCAAAACTGGATTGGAGGAAAGTCGCTTGCTGATGCCAAGTATATTCCGCCAACACACCAATTGGTAGGTGAACTTATGGGAGATTTGGAAAAATTCCTCAATAATGATCAAATTCAGTTGCCTGCATTATTGAAGATTGCAATTGCTCATTATCAATTCGAAACGATTCACCCATTCTTGGACGGCAATGGAAGAATCGGACGTCTGCTAATCACATTATTCCTTGTAAAAGAAGGGTTATTGGAAAAACCTTTGCTTTATTTGTCGACATTCTTTGAGACCCCAAAAGATTTATATTATGATAATCTTTCGGCTATACGTACAAAGAATGATATGGCACAGTGGATAAAATACTTTCTTGTAGGTATTGAGCAGACTGCTTCTTTGGCGGTAGAGACGCTTTCATCAATATTAGAATTTAAAAATGAAACGGAGAATTTGATTAGGGGAACATATAGAACTCGTTCAACAAATGCCATCATTGTATTTCATCGTTTACTTGAAAACCCATATACCACTATCGATCAGGTAGCTTCTTTATGTGGCATAACCTTCACATCGGCAAGTACCTTAGTAAAACTGCTTGTTAAAGACGGTCTATTATTTGAAATAACAGGTCAAAGTAGAAACAGATTGTTTGTATGCGAGCAATATCTTAATTTATTCAGGTAGTTAAAGTATAGGAAGAGGTACGTGTTTAATGAAGTTACAAGTACATTATAGCTAAATAAACTATTCTAAAAACACCCCATGGGGTGTTTTTAGGTTTTTACTTATAAGCGAAAAAAACTACCCTATAAAAAGGTGGCTTTTTATAGTTGTCGGATTATCAGTGCTTTTAATTCAAGCCTGAATTAATATTCTTCCTCGTTGAGAGATTTATCTATATTATATTTCAATTAGTTATCCAAATAATGCCGCCTTTTAGCCAAACAAACCACACCGTCTGAGGCGGTCTGAGACGATGGGCGGAAATTTTGGACAAACAAATAAAACATTACTTAGTATTTTTCCAATAATCATTGTAGATGTCCTTTTTAATTTTGGCCATATCACAAAAATACGGACTTAACTCAAATGGATTACCAGAAGAACTTTCATTAGAGTTCCTTACCATACAAATGGTGCAAAAATCTTTTGAACTGCAATTTTTACAATTAGTAAAATCTTTAAACTTAATAGCCCTCAAATGTTTTACTGCTTCTGACTCTATCCATATATCTTGAAGACTCATAGACCTAATGTTGCCTAGAATTTTACTTGACCATCCAACGCAAGGAAAGACATTCCCATTTGGCCCAACACGAGGATGTAAATTAAACTGTGTCAGCAAGGAAT
>ULMI01048456.1_pt1 | contig 11678 bp, 10 predicted proteins | sample 1951631 | NCBI WGS metagenome assembly ULMI01 (sample SAMEA4835548, study PRJEB28245) | human gut metagenome | biome: gut microbiome; material: fecal sample | place: Denmark | collected 2008 | reverse complement strand
TATTATTGCCGCTGCCGGTGCTGCTGCCCATTTAGGCGGTGTTATTGCTGCTTACACTACAGTGCCTGTAATCGGTATTCCCATCAATGCCACACCTTTGAATGGTATGGATGCGCTTTTAAGCTTTGTGCAAATGCCTGCAGGTATTCCTGTAGCGACGATGGCTATTAATGGCGCTAAAAATGCTGCTTTGTTTGCAGTACAGATACTGTCTGTAAAATACCCTGAACTGGTTACTAAATTAGCAGAAAATCGTTTGCAGATGCAGGAAGAGGTAAAAGCCAAAGGTGAGAAGCTCGCAAAAATGCGTGCTGAGGGTAAGTAAGAAATGGTTGAAAAAGGAGAATTAACTGTGCCTGGTATTGACTTTGAATTAGACAAATTACATGAAGAATGCGGTGTTTTTGGTATTTATTCGCATAAAGACGATGTTGCACTCAATACTTATTGGGGATTGTATGCATTGCAGCATCGTGGGCAGGAAAGTACCGGTATTGTTACTACTGATGGCAGCAATATGCAGGTCAAAAAAGGCATGGGTCTGGTAGCTGACGTTTATAAAGACGGTGTCGGTGATCTTACTGGACACATAGCTATCGGACATGTACGCTATTCAACAACTGGTTCCAGTATGGCATACAATACTCAACCGCTGCGCGTTTATTTTGACGGCGGTAACTTGGCTTTATCGCATAACGGTAATTTGACTAATGCTGCCGAATTGCGGTCTCGCTTGACCAGAGATGGTGTGGTTTTTCAGACTACTGTTGACACAGAGGTTGTTTTGAGCCTGATTGCCCGCTCGCGGAAAGAGAAAGTTGAAGACCGTGTTGCTGAAGCAGTTAATGAAATCAAAGGTGCTTTTGCTATTTTGATCATGACTGATCATAAATTGATTGCAGTGCGTGATCCTTACGGATTCAGGCCATTATGTTTGGGTAAGCTTGATGGCGGTTGGGTAGTGGCTTCTGAATCATGTGCTTTTGATTTGGTTGGCGCAGAATTTATTCGTGATGTCCAACCGGGTGAAATGCTGGTTTTTGAAGATGACTATGCCGAACCTAAGAGTATGATGTGGTCCAAAGAGATGCCGTCTAAATGTGCGCACTGTATTTTTGAATATGTTTATTTTGCCCGTACGGACAGCGTTATTGATAAACAATGTGTTTATCAGGCACGAATCAATATGGGGCGTGAGCTGGCAAAAGAAACTAAAGAGATCCATCCGGATATTGTTATTTCTGTACCTGACTCCGGTACTGCGGCAGCTGTTGGTTATAGCTTAGAGTCAGGTGTACCTTTTATGGAAGGATTAACGAAAAATCGTTATGTTGGCCGTACTTTTATTCAGCCAACGCAAAAGCAGCGTTTAAATGCTGTTCGCTTAAAATTAAATCCAGTAAAGAGTGTTGTTGCAGGCAAGTCCGTTGTTATGGTTGATGATTCTATCGTTCGCGGTACTACCAGTGGTAAGATCGTCAAATTACTTAAGGATGCCGGTGCAAAAGAAGTGCATGTCTGCATCAGTTCCCCTCCTGTAACGGACCCCTGCTATTATGGCATTGATACTTCTGTGCGGAAGGAATTGATTGCTTCTACGCATACAGAAGATGAAATCTGCCAGTATATCGGCGCTGATTCTCTACACTATATTTCGCTGGAAGGATTAAAACGTTCTTTGAGCAGTATGGATCCTGAAGGTATGTGTTATGCTTGCTTCAATGCAGGTTATCCCGATAATGCGGAAGAAACTATCCGCCAAGGTTCGAAATATATTTTTGAGAACAAATAATTAGGAGGTCCCCATGAGCGAGCAAAGCAAAAAACAAATGACTTATGCCGATGCGGGTGTTGATATTGATGCTGGTAATCGTGCTGTTGAATTAATGAAAGAAAGTGTTCGTGCGACTTATCGTCCTGAGGTTATCGGAGATTTGGGCGGGTTTGGCGGTTTGTTTGCACTGAATTCTGGAAAATATCAGGAACCGATTCTTGTTTCCGGGACTGATGGTGTTGGCACTAAGTTAAAATTGGCGTTTATGGCCGATAAGCATAATACTATCGGTCAAGATGCCGTTGCAATGTGTGTTAATGATATTTTAGTGCAAGGTGCTGAACCTCTGTTTTTCCTTGATTATATTGCTGTCGATAAAGTTGATGCGGAGAAAGTTGCAAATATAGTGCAGGGTGTCGCCAAAGCCTGTCAAGAATCGGGTTGCGCGTTGATTGGCGGTGAAACTGCTGAAATGGCGGGTTTTTATTCCCAAGGCGAATATGATATTGCGGGTTTTTGTGTAGGTGTTGTTGAAAAAAGTAAAATGATTACCGGGGATAAAGTTGCTCCTGGTGATGTACTTTTAGGATTGCCTTCCAGTGGCGTGCATTCCAATGGTTTTTCTTTGGTTCGTAAAATTTGTTTCGAAGTGATGAATTATGATATGAGTACTGAGATTCCGGAATTTGGCTGCAGTTTAGGTGAAAAACTGCTGACACCAACACGGCTCTATCCTAAATCCTGTCTGCCTCTGATCGAAAAATTTGATCTTCACGGTATGGTGCATATTACTGGTGGCGGTTTCTACGATAATATTCCACGTATCCTGCCAGAAAAATGTGATGCGGAAATCAATGCCGCAGCTTGGGAAATACCTGTGGTTTTCAAAAAATTGCAGGAGTGGGGCAATGTGCCCTGGGCAGAAATGTACCGTACGTTCAATATGGGGGTAGGTATGGTTTTAGTAGTTGCTCCTGAAGAAGCGGATGCCGTGCGTAGTCATCTTACTTCTGTAGGTGAACCTTTCTATGAATTAGGAAATGTTGTTGCCGGTAATAAAAAAGCAATTATGAAAGGCGGCGTTTTCAGTGAGTAGCCGTAAAATTGGCGTCTTGGTCAGCGGTCGCGGCAGCAATCTGCAATCCGTATTGGACAGGATAGCCGACGGCTATTTACCTTTGGAAATTGCTGTTGTTATCAGTGATAAGGCTGATGCATATGCTTTGGAACGTGCAGAGAAAGCTGGAATAGCTGCTGTAGCAATTCCACGTAAAGAATGTGTTTCTAAGGAAGAGTTTGAAGGCAAGATTGATGCAGCTTTGCGCGCTCATGGTGCAGAACTTGTTGTTTTAGCCGGTTTTATGCGGATATTGAGCGGGAATTTTGTTAATAAATGGACACAGAAAATCATAAATATCCATCCGGCACTTTTGCCAAGCTTTCCAGGCCTTGATGCCCAGGGGCAGGCTTTGGAATACGGTGTGAAGATTGCTGGCTGTACTGTACATTTTGTCGATGAAGGAACAGATAGTGGTCCGATTATATTACAGAAACCTGTGCCTGTTTTAAATGACGATACAGAGGAATCTTTAGCAGCACGAATTTTAGTTGAAGAACATAAGGCGATGCCGGAGGCTTTACGTTTGTGGGCGTTAGGCAAGCTGGAAATACAGGGAAGGCGCGTTATCGTGCATCCTTGAGATGAGGTGATAAATAATGAGAATCAAAAGAGCGTTATTGAGTGTATCTGATAAAACCGGTATTGTGAAGTTGGCCCAATTTCTACATGACATTGGAGTAGAGATTATTTCAACCGGCGGAACGATGACTGCTATCAGAGAAGCCGGAATACCTGTAACTTATGTCAGCGATGTGACTGGTTTCCCTGAAATTATGGATGGTCGTGTTAAAACTTTGAATCCTAAGATCCACGGTGGTATTTTGGCTGTACGCAGTAATCCCGAGCATATGGCAGCTTTGGAAAAACATGATATAAAACCGATAGATCTAGTGGTTGTCAATTTGTATCCCTTTAAAGAAACAATTGCTAAACCAAACGTTACAGAGGCAGAAGCGATAGAAAATATTGATATTGGCGGTCCGGCAATGGTGCGTGCCTCTGCTAAAAATTTCCGTGATGTAATTATTGTTACTAACCCAGCCCGTTATACCAGCCTGATTGCTATGCTGCAGCAGTATGGGGACGCAGACATCAAAACACGCAAAACATTGGCCAAAGAAGCCTTTAACCATACTTCCGAATATGATGCTATGATCTGTGAATACCTGACCAAGCAGTTGGTTGAAGGTAAATAAGATGAAAAGGTTGATGAAATAATGCGTTTATTATTAATCGGCGGCGGCGGACGTGAACATGCTCTGGCCTGGAAGTTGGCGCAAAGCCCTCAGGTGGAAACGATTTATGCGGCACCGGGAAATCCTGGTATCGCTTTGCTTGATAAATGTGAATGTATTGATTTACCATTGCAGGAATTAGAAAAACTTGCTGATTATGCTGAGGCTAACTGTATTGATTTAACAGTTGTTGGTCCGGAAGCAAGTCTTGTTGAAGGTATTGCCGATGTTTTTAAGGCAAGAGGTCTGGCATTGTTTGGGCCCAGTAAGGCGGCTGCAGAGCTGGAAGGTTCTAAAGCTTTTTCTAAACAGCTGATGGAAAAATACGGTATCCCTACAGCTTTTTTTAAAGTATGCGAGGATATAGAAACAGCCAAGGCTTATATCAAAGAAAAAGGCGCTCCGATTGTTGTTAAGGCGGATGGTTTGGCAGCAGGTAAAGGCGTAGTTGTTGCTATGACTGAAGCAGAAGCATTTGCTGCTGTTGACGATATGATGGGAGACCTTAAATTTGGCGGTGCCGGCGCACGTGTGGTTTTAGAAGAGTTTATGGAAGGCGAAGAGGCATCCTTACTGGCGTTTACTGACGGTGATACTATCGTTTCCATGATTGCAGCACAGGACCATAAAAGGATAAACGATAATGATGAAGGGCCAAATACTGGTGGTATGGGAACATATGCTCCTGCTCCTGTTATGACTGATATTCTGCGGCTGAAGGCTGTGGAAAAGGTTTTAAAGCCGACTATTGCAGCAATGAAGGCAGAGGGAAGACCGTATCAGGGTTGTTTATATGCAGGTTTGATGATTAACGGCGACGACATTAAAGTAGTTGAATTTAACTGCCGTTTTGGAGATCCTGAAACACAGGTTATTATGCCGCTTCTTGATGGTGATTTGGCAGAAATAATGCTGTGCTGCGCTACAGGTACTTTAGCTCAGGCTGATATCGGCTGGTATGACAAAGCTGCTGTATGTGTTGTTATGGCTTCAGGTGGTTACCCTGGAAGCTATAAACAAGGCTTGCCTATCAGTGGCTTGGAAGAGACTGCTGCAAGGGAAGACGTTGTTGTTTTCCATGCAGGAACTAAATGTGCTGATGGCCAAATAGTTACTGCTGGCGGTCGTGTGCTTGGTGTCACAGCCGTTGGGAAAAATATCCGTGAGGCGAAAGATAAGGCTTATGAAGCTGCGGGAAAAATCAGCTTTGCTGATGCCCATTATCGTAAGGATATTGCCTGGCGCGCATTAAAAAAATAATAATGACGTCCCAATGCTTTGGCACTGGGACGTTTTGTATAACTTAAATCAGCTTAAAAAGCCTACAAGCTCCAGATAAAATTTAGAGAAAAGGAAGATGAATACAATGGCATTTTATTATGATGAACCCGCTCATACTTTTAGTGAATACCTGCTTGTTCCTGGTTATTCCTCAAAAGAATGTGTACCGACGAACGTTGATTTACGTACTCCTTTAGTAAAATTTAAAAAAGGTGAAGAATCAGCGATTACATTGAATATTCCTCTCGTTTCTGCTATCATGCAGTCTGTTTCTGATGATAAAATGGCGATAGCGCTTTCCAAAGAGGGTGGTATATCCTTTATTTATGGTTCCCAGACTATTGAAAATGAAGCTGCTATGGTGGCGCGTGTAAAAACACATCGTGCCGGTTTTGTCAGCAGTGATTCTAATATCCGACCAGACAGCACTTTGGCAGATATCGTTGCTCTGAAAGAAAAAACAGGTCATTCTACGGTAGCGGTTACTTCTGACGGCACTGTGAACGGCAAATTGGAAGGCATTGTTACCAGTCGTGATTATCGTGTCAGCCGTATGGATTTGAATACGAAGGTCAGCACTTTTATGACGCCAATCAATGAAATGATTGTTGGCGGCAAAGAGACTTCGCTGCAGGAAGCAAATGATATCATTTGGGATAATAAACTGAATACATTGCCTATTATTGATGATGAAGGCCGTTTATTGTATATGGTTTTCCGTAAAGATTATGCTACTCATAAAGAGTATCCTTTAGAGCTTTTGGACAGTAAAAAACGTCACGTAGTAGGGGCTGGCATTAATACCCGCGACTATGCTGAACGTGTACCGGCTTTGGTTAATGCCGGTGCCGATGTGCTTTGCATTGATTCTTCAGAGGGTTATTCTGAATGGCAGAAATTGACTTTGGATTGGGTTCGCGAGCATTATGGAGATACAGTAAAAGAGGGCGCTGGCAACGTTGTAGATGCAGAAGGCTTCCGCTATTTGGCCGAGGCCGGTGCTGATTTTGTGAAGGTTGGTATCGGCGGCGGTTCTATCTGTATTACCCGCGAACAAAAGGGTATAGGTCGCGGTCAGGCAACGGCTTTGATAGAAGTTGCTAAAGCTCGTGACGAATATTATAAAGAAACGGGAATTTATGTTCCTATCTGTTCTGACGGCGGTATTGTTTATGATTATCATATGACTCTGGCATTGGCAATGGGTGCTGACTTTTTAATGCTTGGCCGTTATTTTGCCCGGTTTGATGAGAGCCCGACGAATAAAGTAAATATCAACGGTAATTATATGAAAGAATACTGGGGTGAAGGATCGAATCGTGCCCGTAACTGGCAGCGTTATGATATGGGCGGTGCATCTAAGCTTTCTTTTGAAGAAGGTGTTGATTCTTATGTTCCTTATGCCGGTACGTTAAAAGATAATGTAACGCTTACTTTGAGCAAGGTGCGTTCTACTATGTGTAACTGCGGCGCTCTTAACTTGGACGATCTTAAGAAAAACGCAAAAATGACCTTGGTTTCTTCAACTTCGCTGGTTGAAGGCGGTGCTCATGACGTTATTTTGAAAGATAATAATATGAACAACTATGTGAAATAAGTTCTATAAAGCTGATAAAATGTTATGTGCATTGTATACATGCTGATTTATATTGACTTCTTGCGCATAGAACTGTAAAATTAACACATAATTTATTTGATGGAAAGGCGTGTTAGAAGAATGAATTTGAAAAAATTAGTTACAGCTGCTGTATGTACTATGCTGATGGCTGCAGTTGCTTTTACTGCTGGTTGCGGCGGAGAGAAAAAATCTGACAAAAAAGTATTGAAGGTTGGTATGGAATGCGCTTATGCTCCTTACAACTGGTCTCAGACCAAAGCTGACGGCGGTGCTGTAAAAATTGCAGGCAGCAATGAGTATGCTTATGGTTACGACGTAATGATGGCTAAGAAGCTGGCTGATTCTATGGGTGCTGATCTGGAAATCCATAAAATCGAATGGGATGGTCTGGCTCCAGCAGTTGTCAGCGGTAAGATTGACGCCGCTATTGCAGGCATGTCTATTACCTCTAAACGTAAAGAAACTGTAGATTTTACAAAACCATATTACTATGCAACGGTAGTTGCTCTGGTAAAAAAAGATTCCGAGCAGGCTAAGGCTCAAAGCGTCGCTGATTTAAAAGGTTCCGTAGCAACTTCTCAGCTTAATACAATCTGGTATGACCAGATTGATCAAGTTCCCGATGTAAAAAAATTGCCGGCTATTGATACGGTACCTGGTATGATTGTTGCATTGACTTCCGGAAAATGCAATCTGATCGTTACTGATATCCCTACTGCAAAAGCTGCCGCGTTTGCTAATCCGGAATTGACTGTCTTGAACTTTGAAGAAGGAAAAGGCTTCAAAACTTCTCGTGAAGATGTTGAAATTGGTATCGCTGTGAAAAAAGGCAATACAGAGCTTGTTAAGGCAATGGATGCTGTTTTGGAAAAAATGACTGCTGCTGATTTTGATAAAATGATGGACGAAGCTATTAAAAAACAACCTTTAGCTCAATAATAGTTACCGGTTATGCCTAAAGGGACGGCAATTATGCCGTCCCTTATTTTCCTTTTTTACCGTATTATTCTTTTGCGAATTAAGGGATATCTGTGCTATAATAAATAACAGTGTTTTATCAATTAATTATGTTAGGTGGAGGAACTTATGACAACAATGCCTGAGTCATTTTTTGGATGGGTGACTTTTTTACTGCATCAATATGGTGATGTTCTGTTAAAAGGCGCTTGTGTGACCTTACTTTTGGCTATTGTCGGCACTCTGATCGGTTGCGTAATCGGTCTTGTTGTAGGTATTATCCAGACTATTCCCGAGGATCCAAAGGCAAGTGCTGCCAAAAAGGCTCTTGTAAAAGTGACTCAATTGGTCTTGAATGCTTATGTAGAACTTTTCCGAGGTACGCCGATGATCGTACAGGCTATGGTAGTATATTATGGTGCTATGAGTATGTTTAACATTGATATGTCACCAATGTTTGCCGGTTTTTTAGTTGTGTCTATCAATACGGGCGCATATATGGCGGAAACTGTACGCGGCGGTATTGAATCGATCGATCCGGGTCAGCGCGAAGCTGCTGTGGCTATCGGCATGGATCATTTTCAGACGATGCGCTGTGTAATTCTGCCGCAGGCCCTGCGTAATATCATGCCTCAGATCGGTAATAATCTGATCATCAATATTAAGGATACATCGGTTTTGAATGTAATTTCTGTCACAGAGCTGTATTTTGCTTCAAAATCGGCAGCAGGCGTATATTACAGGTACTTTGAAATATTTTTCATTACCTGCGTTATTTATTTTATTATGACTTTTACCGCTTCAAGACTTTTGCGCTGGTGGGAAGGGAAAATGGATGGACCTAAGGATTATCAACTGGTGTCTTTTGATCCCATGCAGGATCCATGTGGTCATTTTCCTGTTAATGTGGCCGGTAAAAAGAGAAAGGACGGTAATTATTAATGACTGCTGAACAAAGTAAAGAATTGTTATTATCCGTCCAAGGGTTGAAAAAGAATTTTGGAGAACGTGAGATATTAAAAGGTATTGATTTTGATGTGCACAAGGGTGATGTAGTTTGTGTTATTGGACCTTCAGGCAGTGGTAAATCAACATTAATCCGTTGCGTCAATTATTTGGAACAACCAACTGACGGAGTTATCAGCTACCGCGGTGAAAATGTTTTGGAATGTTTTAAGAATCTTCCCTTATACCGTACTAAAGTAGGCATGGTTTTTCAACAGTTTAATTTGTTTAACAATATGACTGTTTTGGAAAATTGTGTTGTAGGTCAGGTTAAGGTACTGGGGAAAAAGTCTGAAGAAGCAAAAGCAATTGCCATGAAATATCTGGAACATGTTGGTATGGCAAGCTATATCAATGCAAAGCCGCATCAGCTTTCCGGAGGTCAGAAGCAGCGTGTGGCTATTGCCAGAGCTTTGGCTTTGGAGCCGGAAATATTGTTGATGGATGAACCAACTTCTGCTCTTGATCCTGAGATGGTTGGCGAAGTTTTAGCAGTTATGCGGGAACTGGCGGAAGAAGGGTTGACGATGGTTATCGTTACACATGAAATGGCATTTGCCCGCGATGTTTCCAGCCGAGTTATTTTTATCGATCAGGGTGTGATTGCTGAAGACGGCAGCCCAAATGTTATTTTTACTGCACCTCAGAATCAGCGTACTAAGGATTTCCTGAGTCGGTTCAGTTTAACACGTTGTTAGCAGGAAAAAGCCCTTCTGTGTAGAAATTACATGGGAGGGATTTTTTATTGAAAAAGTTTGGGAAGGATTATCTGTATGAAAAAAATTTATTTTATTTTAACATTATTGGTAATATACTTTTTACCATTTTCAGTTACAGAAGCAAGTATGGGAAGGAATACTCTCTTGTTTGTTCCGCTGGACAACAGGCCGGTTTGTTTGGACTATGCAGTAGAAACCATGAAAGCAGCTGGATGGAATGTGGAAACGCCGCCTTTGGAGTATATCGCCGGCAATGATCATAGCGGTAATCCTGATAAGTTATATGAATGGCTGGCTGCACGTTCGGCAACCGCCAACGCGATCGTTATTTCTTCTGATGCTCTGATCTATGGCGGGCTGGTTGATTCAAGGACACATCAACTGCCTCAGGATATTTTAACGTCGCGGGCTGAGAGGTTATTAAATTTGAAGTCTTTGGGCGGAGATCCTTTGGTTTATGTATTTACGACGATAATGCGTTCTCCCAAAGCCAGCAGTGCTCCTGTTGAACCTGCCTATTATGCCGAATGGGGACCAAAGCTTTTTAGAATGGGTGTGTTGGAAGATAAACTGGATTTAAAAGAAATAAGCAGAAAAGAACGTAAAGAACTGAGTGGTTTGAAAGTAGAAATACCCCAGGCTGTTCAAGAAGACAGAGCACGGCGACGCAGTTTGAATATAGCTACTACAGAGCTTTTACTGCATGGTGTGGAAAGTGGCAATTTTGACTATCTCTTGATTGGGCGTGATGATACTGCGCCATACTCACAGGCTCATAAAGAAGCACGTAAAATGGATATTCTTGTAAGGGAACTTCCTAAAGAGAAAATTCGTTTTTTCTCTGGGGCTGATCAGCTGGGTTTGCTTTTATTAAGCCGTGCTGCCAGCAGGGTAAGTTATGAAATTCCGATGGTTTATGTAGATTTCGCCGAAGGAAAAGGCGGAGAGACTATACCTGCTTATGAAGATGATGAAATAGCATTCAGTGCCGCAGAACATATACATGCTGCTGGCGGCTGGCCTACTGCTAATTTAGCACGTGCGGATTTGGTATTAGCTGTTAATACTCCTTTTGATGGGGTAACAGTAGAAGCTTCTAACCCGAAAAATACAGGTACAATAACGGAACATACAGAGAAATTTGTTGCTGATGTCAAGAGGTATTTAAAGCAGGGAAAAGCAGTTGCAGTTGCTGATATTGCTTATGGAAACGGTGCAGACAACGCCTTGGTCAGAAAACTGTTTGAAGAAGAAGTGGCAGAAAAGCTTGCTGCTTACGGTGGTTGGAATACTGCTGGAAATACTTTGGGATTTGCTTTGGGGCAAGGATTACTGTCAAAAAGTATGGATACGGCTGATCTTCAATCTTTGCTGGAAATAAGATATCTCGATGATTGGGCTTATCAGGCTAATGTGCGTAATAAAACTTATGTAGAATTAATTTGGCCTAATTACTGGCCTAATAGTGGACTTAATACGCAGCAGGTGCAAGAGGCCGAAGCCGTTATTACTAAAGATATTTTAGAGATAGCGGAACCTGTTTTGGGCGCTAAAGTAAGCAGTTATAATTTCACTTTACCGTGGAAGCGGATGTTTGAAGTGGAAGTAAGCAAAAAATAATATAAATAATAAAACTCATCGACAATACTGAACTGGTAGACTGTTACCGTGTTAACAGACAAATAAAAAAGCCACTTGTCGTAGAATAACAGTGATAAATTATGCGGCCTTGCTCCGGATTTTATACAGAGTGAGGCCGTTTTTCATATTTATATGCTCAAAATTCTAAAACTGGACATATTCGATCATCACTTGCTCCACTTCTATCCGACAGGTAAATTTCATGTGATGTAGGCACTCTGTTTTCAGTGTCCCCAAAAATTTTCCATTGCTGCATTGTCATACAGGAATCCAGGTCTGGAGATTGACGTATGAATGTTGTATTATTGAATTTATTCTTGTAAGGTGT
>ULMI01045389.1_pt1 | contig 11726 bp, 9 predicted proteins | sample 1951631 | NCBI WGS metagenome assembly ULMI01 (sample SAMEA4835548, study PRJEB28245) | human gut metagenome | biome: gut microbiome; material: fecal sample | place: Denmark | collected 2008 | reverse complement strand
CCGGTGCTCTTCCATCCTTACAGATGGCTGTCCACCATGGTCATATATACTGTTTTATAATTTACTATTTTATTATTTGAAGCTTTGTTATATTCTGCCCCGCATCCTAGAATAAAGGCTCCTTGAGGATAGCAGTTCCGATACCCTTCTGGGTGAAGAACTCAAGAAGCAGGCAGTGCTGGAGACGGCCATCAAGTATATGCACTCTTGAAACTCCATTTTCCATGGCTGCGATACAGTTGTTAAGCTTTGGAAGCATACCACCGCCGACAACGCCCTTCTCTATGATGTCCTTTGCCTCGTGTATATCCATCTCTGAGATAAGTGTTGACTTGTCTGTTGGATCAATAAATACTCCCTCGATATCTGTGAGGAATACAAGCTTCTCAGCCTCAAGAGCTGTTGCTACTGCACAAGCAGCATCGTCCGCATTGATGTTGTAATCCTCGTAGTTCTCATCCACTCCTATAGGTGCGATAACCGGGATGAAATCATCCTCGATAAGTGATGTAAGGATGGATGTGTCAACATTTGTTATCTCTCCCACATAACCTATATCCTTGCCACCAGGGAACTTCTTCTTGACTGTAAACATACCGCCGTCCTTGCCGCTGATTCCGACTGCCTTAAGTCCGATCTTCTGCATGAGACTTACAAGACTCTTGTTGACCTTGCCGAGAACCATCTCTGCGATCTCCATCGTCTCTGCATCTGTAACACGGAGACCGTTGATAAATTCTGCCTCCTTGCCGACCTTCTCTACCCATTTGCTGATCTCCTTGCCGCCACCGTGTACGATGACCGGCTTCATGCCGACAAGCTTCAGCATGGCAACGTCCTTGATAACGTTGTACTTGAGATTCTCGTCAAGCATAGCGCTTCCGCCGTACTTTACAACCACTGTCTTGCCCTGGAATTTCTTGATATATGGCATAGCCTCTATCAGTGTCTGTGCCTTCTCAATTACCTGATCTACTGTGTAATCACCTATAACCATTTCTCTGTCCTTCTTTCTTCTATATTATATTTCTTGTATTTCCAAGTGTATCTTTTAGGGTTTAACCCGATCAATATCGCTGATTAATACACCATATTCAGTCAGTCTCTTTTTATTGACTACAGTCTATTTTTTGAATTTACATTTTATTTCCTATAATCCGCATTTATCTTGATATAGTCATATGTGAGATCGCACCCCCATGCTGTGGCTGTCTCATCCCCCATATTCATATGTGCCTTGAGCTTTATCTGTTTCTCTGAGAGTATGTGACTGGCTTCTTTCTCATCATAATCCGTCGTCACTCCATGCTTTACAATCTCAAGATGTCCTGCCACACTGGATATCTCTATATCTACCCTGTACGGATCGAATTTCACTCCGCTCTGCCCCATGGCACATACTATTCTGCCCCAGTTGGCATCGGCTCCGTACATGGCACACTTTACAAGATTGGAGGCTACTATAGCCTTTGCCAGATGCCTTGCAGTATCCTTATCAGGCATACCCGACACATCCACCTGAAACATCTTGGTAGCGCCCTCTCCGTCCGAGGCTATCGCCCTGACAAATGCTCTGTTGATATATCTTATCGCTTCGACAAATGCAGGAAAGTCTTCATCGGTCTCCAGCAGTTCCTCGTTACCCGCCATACCATTTGCAAATATCATTACCGTGTCATTTGTAGACATGTCTCCATCCACAGACACCATGTTGTATGTATCGACCACATCTGACTTCAGCACCTTGCCTAGCAGCTCTGAGCTGATATTCAGATCTGTCGTGATGAAGCTGAGTACGGTCCCAAGGTTTGGATTGATCATTCCGGATCCCTTGCACATGCCTCCTATGGTGACCTGCTGCCCTTTGATCTCTAAAGTTACGGCTATCTCCTTCTTATAGATATCCGTCGTCTTTATCGCCTCCGCGGCATCCACTCCGGCATCTATAGAATATGAAAGCTCCGGCACCAGCATATCTATACCGCTCTGTATGACATCCATCGGAAGTCTCATTCCTATGACTCCTGTAGAAGCCACCGCAACCGTGCTTGGATCTATGCCAAGGCTCTTACCTACATGCGCCGCCATGGCCTCCGCATCATGGATTCCCTGCTCTCCGGTACAGGTATTTGCCACACCGCTGTTTACAACCAGTGCCTGACACATTCCCACATTCTGGCAAAGCTGCCTGTCGTATATGACCGGTGCTGCCTGAACCATGTTCTGTGTAAATGCTCCCGCTACATGTGCAGGAACATCACTCACCAGAAGTGCCATGTCTTTTTTCAGTTTATTTCTTCTTATTCCAACATGTAGTCCCGCCGCCCGAAATCCAGCAGGGGCTGTCACGCCTCCCGGAATTATCTTCATCCTACCACCTTATTTCCAAATTTATGGGAAAACAGGAGCCATGCGGAGACCCTCTGCCTCGTCAAATCCAAACATGATGTTCATGTTCTGAACCGCCTGACCTGCAGCACCCTTTACAAGATTGTCAAGTGCGCCCATGGCGATGACTCTGTTTGTTCTCTCATCTATCTTAAAGTTGACATCCACATAGTTGCTACCCTCAACCCATCTTGTCTCAGGACATACATCCTTGTCGAGGACTCTGATAAATCTCTCATTTGCATAGTACTTATCGTATGCGGCTCTCACTGTATCGTAATCGACCTTCTCCTTGAGGTTGGCATATGCTGTCACAAGTATTCCTCTGTTCATAGGAACAAGGTGTGGAGTGAAGTTGATAACTATCTGACTGCCATTCGCATATCCAAGCTGCTCCTCTATCTCAGGGGTATGTCTGTGTGTCGTAACTCCATAAGCCTTTATGCTCTCATTGACCTCACAGTAAAGATTTGCGATCTTCGCGCCTCTTCCTGCACCTGATGTTCCGGACTTGGCGTCAACAATAATGGAGTTGGCATCAACCAGACCTTCCTTAACCAGTGGGTAGAGTGAAAGGATGGAACATGTTGTGTAGCATCCAGGGTTTGCAAGAAGTCTGCACTTCTTTATATCCTCCCTGTTGATCTCACAGAGACCATACACAGCCTCGTCAATAAACTGTGGGCTCTTGTGCTCTATCTTGTACCACTTCTCATAAGTAGCAACATCCTTTATTCTGAAATCTGCACTGAGATCTATGATCTTCACCTTTGACAGAATCTCCTCATTCACCAGTGATCCGCACAGTCCCTGTGGTGTAGCTGTAAATATGACGTCTACTTTTGATGCAAGCTCCTCCATGTTGTCGTCCATACACTTTGCGTCCACGATCTGGAACATATTGCCGTATACCTGATAATATTTCTGATCGATAAAGCTTCTTGAACCGTACCATACGATCTCCGCTTCCTTATGTCCAAGAAGGATTCTTACTATCTCCTGTCCTGCGTATCCTGTCGATCCGATAATTCCTACCTTAATCATAACTGCCTCCATATATATGTAAAAATTTATATTTCCATTCCCACGGATTTGTCTTAAGGCATATCCTGTTTGATTGTATACCCACTTAGTCAGCCTAGTCAACATTCATCTAATCAGACGATATGTTATCCCTCCTACAAAAAACTTTTTATAATTATACATTTTGATTGCATATTATGCAATGGTTTTTTTGAATATTTGCATAATCGTTAAAAATATACGGTTCATCAACGTTTTTGCCGCCATTTAGCTATGTATCCATGTATAAATCACATGCATATTATACGCTGATTAAATGGATATTTTGAAAAATTGCTTGCATAATATACATTTGCGTTGTATAGTTCATGTAGGCGAAAAATGGAATATATTATAAAGTAATTTTTCAAAACACTATATTTATAGGAGGATTTATTAAAATGGCTAAAGAAAAAGTTGTACTGGCTTATTCAGGCGGTCTTGATACCACTGCCATCATCCCATGGTTAAAGGAGACATACGGATACGATGTTATCTGTGCATGTATAGATGTAGGTCAGGAGAGTGAGCTTGAGGGACTTGACGAGAGGGCAAAGTATTCAGGAGCTGAGAAGCTTTACATCATCGATGTTGTAGACGAGCTCTGCGATGAGTACATCATGCCAACAGTTCAGGCTGACGCTGTATATGAGAACAAGTACCTTCTCGGTACTTCATTTGCAAGACCTATCATTGCCAAGAAGCTCGTTGAGGTTGCACGTAAGGAAGGCGCTGTTGCCATCTGCCACGGAGCTACAGGTAAGGGTAACGACCAGCTTCGTTTTGAGCTTTCTATCAAGGCTCTTGCACCGGACATCAAGGTTATCGCTACATGGAGACAGCCTGAGTGGACAATGCAGTCACGTGAGGATGAGATCGCTTTCTGTAAGGCACACGGCATCGATCTTCCATTTGATGCAAAGCATTCTTACAGCCGTGACCGTAACATCTGGCACATCAGCCATGAGGGCCTTGAGCTTGAGAATCCTGCAAATGAGCCAAACTACGATGACCTTCTGGTTCTCTCAGTTACACCTGAGAAGGCACCTGATGAGCCTGAGTACATCGACCTTGACTTCGAGAAGGGCTACCCTGTAGCACTCAACGGCAAGAAGATGAAGACTTCTGATATCATCCGTGAACTGAACAAGCTCGGCGGAAAGCACGGTATCGGTATCATCGATATCGTTGAGAACCGTGTTGTCGGCATGAAGTCACGTGGTGTATACGAGACACCTGGTGGAACTATCCTTACAGAGGCTCATAAGCAGCTTGAGGAGCTCACACTTGATCGTGATACCATGGAGTACAAGAAGCTTGTCGGAACAAAGTTCGCAGCACTTGTATATGAAGGAAAGTGGTTCTGCACTCTCCGCGAGAGCCTTTCAGCATTTGTTGCCAAGACTGAGGAGCGTGTAACTGGTCATGTAAAGATGAAGCTCTACAAGGGTAACATCATCAAGGCTGGTACTACATCAGATTATACTCTGTACTCAGAGAGCCTTGCTTCATTCACAACTGGCGACCTCTACGATCACAAGGATGCTTCAGGTTTCATCAACCTGTTCGGTCTTTCAATGAAGGTTCGTGCTATGATGGATCAGAAGCGTGAGGAGAAGGACAACGCTAACAATAAGTAATTTATTATAGTGTAGACATGAAACATCCCCCATCATACTCGTTATGAATATGATGGAGGATGTTTTTTTCTTGACAAAACAAAAAGACTGAAATAGAATATATCAAAAGAAATGGGTTTTCACCGTACAGTTTTACGACTCAAGCGGGCTGCTCGTTTCTTTTTTTATTGTGGTAATATCATGCAGGTACTTATTACCATCCTCTGAATGTTTTATAAGAAGAATAGCTGTGAATATATTATATCTATCTAAATTGCCCGTTTTATCATCATACACAGGCAGTCCAAACCTTATATCATATCTATACCAACCATATTTAGCATCTTTATTATGCTTTTGCTCTTTATTCTCTTCCCAACGTGGATTTTTGGCTATTTTTATTAGCTCTGGAATTCCCTGTGATGCTGATGCCTTTGCCTTTTTTCTTGCACCTTTTAATGCAATTCTGCTTTTCGAACCTGCATATTCAGACGGAAATTCTTTTCCAATATAAACAACATCATTTGTTTCTGTAATTTCATAACAATCCGATATATAGCCTTTTAAGTATTTTTCTATCTGCTGCCAATCATCTTTTGATAAGCCTTTAAATTTTTTGTCATTAATAATTACTATTTGATTATTATTTTCGTCCGTTATTATACTAACATTCCTGTTTTTTATCATTCAGTAACTCCTTTATTATTTTATATTTGCCAAAAATCATTATGGAAATTAAACTATAGAAATTTCAGATCACTTATTTCTACTAAAAAAGAACTAAAATCTTATTTGAGAACAATGAGTAAAACTCCATCATTGTCAAGAACTCTCTCACTATGTATCTGCATTATATCAATGCTAGCGAAGATGTAAACCCACTTATAACGAATTTACACTTTCTTAATGAATTTATACACATCGTATATCTCGACGATATTTGAATGTATATCTATAAAAAAAGATCCGGAGCCGAAGCTCCAGATCTCCCTAAATACATATCATTTACAATATTGCTGCACCAACGTACATTATTTTAAATTACAGTCTATATATTCCATATATGACTTTTTTCCAACTTCTGATTCATTTTCCACATACCACTCTGCGCATTCTTTCAATCCATCTTCCAATGATATTGTCTCCGGGTATATTTTGTTCTGCTGCTGCACATCGAGATAATATTCATAGTTATAAAAACTGAAATAATTTCTCTGTTCTATATCCTCACTGACATTTACAAACGAAGGGATCTTATCAAAGCAGGCGTAACACATCGTCACCCAGTCTTTTATAGTGACCGGCTCCACATTTCCCACATTCATGATATGAGTCTCCGGCTTTTCCTCTATTACTCTCTCCATCAGGATACAGAGATCCTTCACATGGAAGAACTGCAGCTTCATTCCACCATCTCCGGGCAGATAAAATGGCCTGTCCGCCCTGGCGCAGTCAAATACAAAAGCCTCCCTGTATACATTGTTCATAGGTCCATAAATATATGGTGGTCTGAGTATGTAAGCATCACTCACTCTGTCAAGTAATGCATCCTCCGCAGCAATCTTATCCGTACCATATGACCCCCAGTATCTGTTGAGTGCCCGTTCTGAATCTTCACGGAATGGCTGATCTCCATACTCTGGATACACTGCACTTGAGCTGATCATGATATACTGACCAAATGAACCAAGGCTGTCACATAAGTCTGTGATATCTTCCGCATTATATGCGGTTATGTCCGCCACAACATCAAAATAGATGTCTTTGAGTTTGTCTCCCAGGTCATGCCTGTCCGTTTCTATAAGTTTCACACCTGGAACCTGCGGTCTTGAATTTCTGTTCACCACATACACCTCATAGCCTTTGTCCACAAAATACTGCGCCGCATACCGGCTTACAAATACTGTACCACCCGTTATTAGTATTTTCTTCATGGAGAGCCTCCTTTAAATTGGGATTTTTTATCTACTCACCAAGTTCCAGTACCACACTCTCATTTCCAGCTAATTTCACTGAACTAAGGTCTGACACACCTGTCTCACCAGAACTTGAATAAAGTACATTTGTAACTGTTATGTCTCCGCACTCAGCAAGTGATACCGTCTGATCGCCCTCTGCAAAGTTGTGCACCACCAGCAGTTTCTGTCCATCCGCCTCACGGAAGTACGCTATCACACTGTCGCTTGTGAGCGCTGCCGCTCTATAGTTTCCTTTCATAAGGGCAGGATTGTCTTTTCTAAGCGCTATCAGTGTCTTGTAATATGAATACATTGAATCCGGATCTTTCATCTGTTGGTCAAGTCCCTTTGTCTCTGCATTCTGATCGTCCTTTTCCCATGACGTGTTGTATGTACTGTCATCTCCCCACAGGAATGGTGTCCTTATCATCTCATCCGGCTTGCTGCCGTACATTCCGAGTTCCTCGCCATAGTAAATATATGGATTGCCTGGAAGTGTCATATATACCGCTGCTATCTGTCTCGCCTTATCCAGGCTGTTCACCGACGATGCTATCCTGTCCTGATCGTGATTTGCTCCAAATACTCCATTCAGATAGTTGACATCCACGCCGTCATATTTATTCTGTATATTCTCTATCGCCACGGAAAGAGAATCACCAAAGCCTGGCACCGCCATGCCTTTCTGTACGCAGTTCAGTATCTTCTGCTGAATTGCGAAATCAAACTTCGTGTCAAATGGCTGGACATAATTTTCCAGCACCTTGTCATCCTGCCATACCTCACCCACCAGGTATACATCAGGATTTATGCTCTCGCAGTAACCGGCAAATTCGTTCCACCAGTTGATGTTTGCCGCTTCAGAATCTTCCTGCTGCTTGAACTCATGCGCCCCATAGATATGAACTGCGGCGTCCATACGGAAACCGTCAAGGCCAAGCTCCAGCCAGTGACCGGCGGCATCCTTCGCAGCCTGTCTAACATCCGGATTGTTATAGTTCAGATCCGGCATATCCGCACCGAACACACCATAATAATAGAAGTCTCCTTCCTGGTGCCACACCATATCTCCCCAGCTTGATTTGTCGAGAAGATGATTGCAGTCTTTCTTGTCGGTCTTGTACACCCACCTGTAATAATCTCTGTACTCGCTGTTCTCATCGGACTTTGCCGCCTGAAACCACGGATGATTGATACTGGTGTGATTGATGACCAGATCCATGATGACTTTCATGTCTCTGCTGTGTGCTTCGTCAAGCAATCTCTTAAGATCATCCTCTGTTCCGTAATCGGGATTCACCGCCATGTAATCCGTCACGGAATATCCGTGATAGGTATCGGATGCAGTGATCGGCATGAGCCATATCCCATCGATCCCGAGCTCCTTCAGATAGTCAAGTTTCTCCGTGACGCCATTCAGATCGCCTATACCATCACCGTCTGAATCGGCAAATGATCTGACAAATATCTCGTAATACACACCGCGATTACCCTCTTCGTCGGTCTTCTTACGAGGCTCTGCCGTAAACTCCGCCACGTCATACGAATCACTTGAGTATGTTCCCTCTACATAAGGCTCATCCTTGTCTTCCGTAGCTTTTTTTGACTCCTGTCCATTTTCTTCTTCGGCTCCGACATCTGTCTGATCGTTTGTCTGACCATACGCCAAAGTCTCTGTTTCTGACGACGCAGCACCGTCCGCTCCGTCATCTGCTTTGCCGCACCCTGTACCGAGTCCAAGTGTCAGGGCCAGCATCATCACTGCAAGTCTCTTCTGCAGTCTGAGTAAGTTGTTCTGTTTCAGCACTTTCTTTTTAAGCACTTTCTCGTTCCTCCTATACTCCCTCCAAAGAACATTATAACAGACCATGCCTCATAACTTCCAGTGTATTTTCTAAGCCATAGCCCTGCCGGCGGTCTTGTACCTGTCAACGATCACTCCAACAAGTATGAACAGAACGGCAAAGAGCACCTGTACTCCCATGCTCACAAATATTCCTGCCACCGAACTGCCTGATGTGAAATTGTCGATGGCATCCGTTGCATTTGCGTACCAGTATGCCGGAAGGAAATGTGCTATCGCCATCACAGTGTCACTTAAGAACTCTCTCGGCACAAATATCCCGCAGAGGAATGCCATTCCAAGTGATATGACATTTGCACACATGGAAAGAATCTGTTCACTCTGTGTAAGCTTGCTAACTAGAAATGCCAGCGAGAGTGCTACACAGGCATACACCAGCATATTGAGTATGAACATTCCGCCCCTTGCTGAGACTATATCATATTTTATAAGTATTCTGGAAAGTGCTATAAATACTACAGACAATACGCATCCAGTAAACATCATCCCCAGGACAAGTTCCCTGTTCAGCCTGAAAAATTTGTATGATGAGCACTCTATTCTCGCTCTAAGCTTTTTCCTGTTATATACCTGCAAAACAGGCGCTACCCCAATTATCATAACGCAGATCATGACCCACCCCAGATAGTTGTAAAAATTATATAACATGGAATGTCCTGAGGTCTTTCCTTCGGCCATATCGACTTCAGCCTTCTGCTCAAGTGCCGTCCTCGCTCTCTTATCGGCATCGTTCACATCATCTCCGGCCCTCTTGTACAGAGACACCATATTCATGTAGCTGTCAAGCCTTGTCTCAAACAGCATGGACGCCTGACTTCCGGGGATAGTCGTTATCTCAAGCAGACCATCCGCAGTATCATTTGCCCATGCATCGCCAAAGCCATCTGGTATCCTGATCACACAATCCACCGCCCTGTTGTAGAGAGCATCCTGAATACCTCGTTCGTCCATATCAACGCCATATACAAGCTGCTGCGTATCATTCAGGTAAGCCATCAATTTTCTGCTCATCTCACTGCCATCCTCATCGCTCACCGCATATTTGATCGTTTTATCCTTATAATAGTTCTGTGGATCTGTGTTTCCCACATTGATGAACACAACCATGACTCCACACAGGATTCCCACATACATGATCATCTGCCCAATATATTTTCTCAAAACCTTGAAAAAAGATTTAAACACTTGCATATCTGTTCCTCCTTACCATGAGAATCCCAACTGCTATGAGCACCACAGCCTCAATAGTCATTATGACGATATTCTCAGTGAAAACCTGGTGGTCACTGTAAACATTCAGCGCATAGAATGAATCCGATATCAGAGCCGCGGGATTGAGTTTATTTATAATCGGCACGTGCTGCTGTATCTCATACTTTACTCCGTTTATACACAGATCAGAAAGGATGGACATCACCATGGATATTCCGATCACAATACCTATCTTGGTTCCCTCAGCAAGCTTTGATATAGCCCCAACTATGACTCCTATTGCCAGACCGATAAAGCAGCCCACAAACAGAGTAAGCAGGATCTCCCATACTCTGTCGCCAAAATCCACTCCTATGCAGGACATGTATATAAAGCTTATGACCTCGACCACAAAATGTATAATCAGCAGTGCAGCAAACTCTGCCAAAACAAATGTCATTTTTCTCTGTGGGGACACATTTTTTCTCTTTCCCGTAGCGCTCACATTTGCCTGAAGATTGCTCATCATCTCTATAGATGAAAGTGATGCAAACAGACAGCTCATGGCAAATATGGCATAGAAATAATTGTTATACACATTCTGGCTGCCCTCAGTGCTGGCCTTCTCTGTATAATATGATCTCTGTTCTGAGAGTTTTTCCACAAGGTCCGACATATCATCCACGCCGGAAGTCCCAGACATATACTGTTGGAGTCCGATGCCATCCTTATATATATCCTTAAGTGCATGCTCGTACTGCTTGTACTCAGAAAGCACTGTCTCAAGTATGCTCGCATTGACAGAGCTCTCTGCAACTGTAAGTCTCACATCATCTGTATATATGATGCCCTCAACCTCTTCATCAGCCAGTGACATCTCCGCATCGCTTTCGCTCATCCTCGTAACCGACAGAAGGGCATCATCGCCATCCGACAACGCATCCAGCACATAGTTAAGTCCATTTATCGATTCATCTTCAGTGACCACTGCCACCTTGATATTCCTGAACATCTCATCCTGTTCATATATGTTGCCAAATGCCATGTACATGAATGTTGCAAGAAGCAGCGGGAATACCAGTGTCCAGAAGATCGACACCCTGCCTCGGACCATGATCTTTATGGTGTATAAAAAGTCCCGTATAAACATAATTCTCTCCTTTAATCCTGATTCATCTCAATTTTCCATATACAATACGATTTCAACGATCTCATATCTCTGCCCTGAATTTCGTTTAGTCTCTGAGCTCCTTGCCTGTGATCTCCAGAAATACATCGTTGAGCGTCGGGAGTTCCGTAACAACCCTGCCAAATGATATATCGTGCTCCTTGAAGAATTCCATGAGTCTCACCAGATTGTGTCTTCCACCAGAATATCTCAGCGTCAACATACCATCGCTATATTCCTCCTCATACATATGCGGCTGTCTGCGAAGCTCCGATATCTGTTTGCCTGTAAGTCCAAGCACCTCAACCTTGATGGTCTCAGTGTTCTTGATCATCTTCTTAAGTTCTTCCTTTGTTCCTACAGCTACAGACTTTCCTTTGTCCATGATGACTATCCTGTCACAGAGCTGCTCGACCTCCTCCATATAATGGGATGTGTATACGATGGTGGCACCTTCCTCATTCAGACGCTTGATC
>ULMI01041081.1_pt1 | contig 12116 bp, 12 predicted proteins | sample 1951631 | NCBI WGS metagenome assembly ULMI01 (sample SAMEA4835548, study PRJEB28245) | human gut metagenome | biome: gut microbiome; material: fecal sample | place: Denmark | collected 2008 | reverse complement strand
GAGATAATGACAGATGCATGGCGCAGTTGTCAAAGACACTTAAAAATATAAAAAATGAGGTTGCATTAGCAGACCGTAATAGCGAAATGGCAAAGGATAATCATGATAAGCTTGAGAAATTTATTATGGATATTAAGTAGAATATAGGGGAGTTAATGCATAAGATGAACATACAAAAAAGATGAAAAAGGATGTGAAATTAATGGGGAAACAAGGGAAAAATAATGCATTGATATTATATCAGGTGCTTATGAAATATTCGGATAAAGAACATCCCTTATCTATGTCAGATATTAAAGATTATATGGCAGAGGAGACTGCTGAATGTGGAAGAGATAGTATTGCAAGATATCTGAATCAGCTTGAAGAAGAAATGGGGATAGATATACATAGGGGCAAAGGTCAGGCGGCAAGGTATTATATTGATAGGAGACTTCTTGATAAAGAAGAACTTAAGTTGATAACAGATGCCGTATATGCTTCAAATTTTATAGAAAAAGGCATAGCTGATAATATGATAAAAAAGCTTAAAACATTAAGAAGTATATATGATGGAGAAGAGCTTGATAGAAGTATACAGTGTGTAAATGTGGCAAAAGCCGAGAATGACAGAATATTGGAGAATGTCAGGATTATTCAGGAGGCAATAAAGAAAAATAAGCAGATTATATTTGATTATATGAAATGGAATAATCATAAACAGCTTGTAAGGAAGAATATAGAAGGAAAATATTCAATCAATCCATGGACACTAATATGGGCAAATGACAGGTATTATCTATATGGATATGATACATTTGAAAAAGATGGTGTACGTAAGGAACGTCACTACAGAGTAGATAAGCTGGATAATATTGAAATAACGGAAACTGATAGACAAGGCAAAGAGTTATTCATGCATTTTAATGCAGATACATATGTTGCAAAAAGAATGGGAATGTATACTGACCAAGAAAGAAGAATCAAGGTAAGAATACCTGAAAGCCTTGTAGGAACTTTTATAGACCAGTTTGGAAAATGGATAGATATAAAAGAAGAAGCAATATGTCAACATATAGAATCAGCTGATAATGAACATAATGAAAAAGCTGAGGAAAAGAAATTGCTTGTGACATTCTGTGCGGTCAAATCAAATGTATTATTAGGATGGCTTATAGGACTTGGCAACGTGGAAGTGTTAGAACCAGAAGATGTAAAGGAAAAAATGATAGCTCTTCTTGATAAAAATAAAGATTATTATAAATAGATTTAACAGTGGAAGTGCGTTTTGTGTATACTAAAAAGATATATAATGTGCTTTAGATGAAGTTTAAAATGTAATAAAAAGAAAAAAGGAATTGTTGTAAATTTGCGGCAATTCCTTTTTTAGATGGTGGTAGAATATTATCAAATAGTAATTCCAATATGTTGATATTAAAATAAAATATATAATAGTTATCTATTATTTACATTCCAGTATGGTAAATGTTTATAATTTAGAATTCTACAGTAAAAAATTAAAAAAATCAATATATAAAGACATTGAAATAAATTCACACCTAATAGATAACTTTTATATTGACATATATAATAATAAGTGATATATCTATAGCATAAGAAGATAATAAAGGAGGTGAAATTGATGATTCAGTTAGTATTAGAATTTCAGCTAGAAAAGCCAGAACTGCCAGTAGAATATGAAAGAACAATTGTGAGCTTTTTAAAGGCAGCAAGTAATAATTATTCACAGGAAATGTTTGAAAGATTATATGATAAAAGTAAGTCAATAATAAAAACATTTACATATAGTGTATATCTGCCAGGAGCTGTTTTTGACAAAGATGTGATAAAACTTAAAGAAACAAGATTTAAAATATTTTTCTCTGATGCAGATATGGGACAGACCATAGAGTGGTTTAATTCATTTCAATTAATGAGAATGAAGAAATATCCGCTTAATAACAATGCAATGAAACTTATTTCAATAAAATCACAAAATAGAAAAGAGATTGTTGATAATGAACTTGTTATTAAAATGCAAAGTCCACTTATTGTAAGACAACATAATGCAGATACTAATAAAGATGAATATTATACATATGACAGTGCTGAATTTGCTGATAAGGTAAGAGATAATGTTTCAATATTCTTGCAGAAGGTTAATCTGGATATATCCATGGAAGATTTTTCACTGTTGCCAGTGAAGGGTAAGAAAGTTGTAGTTAATTGTTTTGGAAGAAAGATAGATGCCAATATAGGCATTTATAAAATAACAGGAAATCAAGAGTTGCTTAATATACTTTATCAGTCAGGAATTGGCAGCAGGCGTAGTGAAGGGCATGGTAAGTGGGAAGTGCTGATGTAACGTAACAATATGTATGGTATATAGGTATGCATTTGAGTTGAAAGTGTATACAAATAATTTGATTAAATTGAGAGGAGGTAAGAAATGAGTAAGCATCTTATAATACCGGGGGATTTTCTTAAAAATGCTGGTATTGTCGGGTTATATTATATGCTTAAGGAATATAATATAGATATTCTAGAAGGCAGGGAATATGGCATAAAAGAGCAGGGAAGTACTGAATATGGTTTTGAACCATATGAAAGTGGATTATGGCTGGATGAAGATTTTATAGAAAATGCTGATTGGACAGATATATTTTTTAAAGCCTGTGTTAAATATTACAGAGATAGTACGGTGTATGCAAGAGTTTTAGATAATATTAATGTTATTATAGACAAAATAGATAATGATGTATGGCAGGAAAATTCTGCTAATAAAGATATGCTTAAGTTTATCAGTGATAAGCTTTTATCAAATAGTTACAAGTCAGGCTTTGATAATATAAAGAATGACATAGAGAATGCATATATATATGAGAATCTGCAGAAAGAAAAGCTGAGCTTCAAGTTAGATGCGTGTGAACTTAAAAGGCGTTTACAAGAATTAAATATATTTTTAAAGCAGCCTTTATGTGAAGAAACATTTGTTATGAAAAGTGTTATATTTAATTATATTAATTGTTTTTGGGAAGGAAAAAGCTTTTTATATATACCTAATCAAAAGAAAAATATGAGAGAATTGTTTGAACAGGATTTTATTAAGCCTTTCAAAGATTATGTAAAAAAACAACATATAAAAGATAAAGATATATGTATTGATTGTGGAAAGATTTTAGAAAGTAATGATAGGGTATCGATAGCTTTTTTAAAAGATATAGCAGATGATTTAGATAAAAAAAAATCAGCTTTCTGGAATTGTAAAGTGGATGCTTTTTTGTGTCCTGAGTGTGCGTTTATTTATGCTTTATGTCCGTTGGGATTTAATCTTTTAGGAAGTCGGTTTGCATTTCTTAATACAAATATTTCTATTAGAGGGATGATAGAGGCTAATAAAAAGAATGATTATGCTTATATGAAAGAAAATGGTATATACCCGGATAATGCTGTAAAGCGTGAAAAAGAAAGTTATTCACAGTGGTTTGCAAGAATGTTAAACAGGCTGATGGAATATAAACTTAAAGAATTATCAAGTGTCCAGGTAATCATCAGAGGTACGAAGCAGGATGATAAGTATGTTTTTGCAGTTGTAAGTAATGATGCATTGAAAATTATCAGAGAGAAAAAGGTCCAGAATGCTTTACAATATATGCAGATGTATCCATATATTATGATAGAAGGGGAGTATATTAATATTCATGAGCAGGTTGTTCTTAATATACTGAATTTTAAAGGTCAGGAGCTGCTTCTTAACAGAGTGTTAAGGGCATCAATAGAGACACCAGCTTATAATGCCTCTGGTTACTGGATTTATAATGTACTTTTGTGGAGCAATATAGTTAAAAGTGGCAAAGAGAATGGAGGTAAGATAGCTATGAACAGATTAGCAGTAATGAATAGCGGTTATTCACTTCGTACAACATTATTAGCATCAAAGGGGGCTAAAGATGATGAATGTATCAGAGGGACGTTGTATCAGCTTATGAATGCACTTTCGACAAAGAATACAGGAAAGTATCTTGAAATAGTGATGAGATTATATAGTTCCTGCAAGATGCCTGCGAATGAGGAACAGGCAGGTAAGCTGGTAGTTCCTAGTGCATTTGTAAATATGTTTAATAATCCAGCATTATTTGAAGAGTACGGATATGCATTTTTACTCGGATTAAAAGGATGCAATTCAAATTCAAAAAAACAAGATGATAATAAGAATGATTAAGGAGGGTGTATAGATGAAAAAGGATGGATTAACATTAACAATGGTATTTTTGGCTGAGAGTGCCAATTATGGTGAGGGTGTAGGAAATATAACAACTTTGAAAAAGATGACAAGGGGAGATTATCAACAGTATTCATATATATCAAGGCAGGCTATAAGGTATAATTTAGTTCAGCAGCTTAATTGGAATGATACACCTGTGGATGGAAAGAGCGGTGTTGTTCAGTTTGCTCCATTAGCTACGATAGAAGATTATCCAGAGATAGATTTATTTGGTTATATGAAGACGACATCTAAAGAAGATAATCTTAAAGGTGGAGCGACAACAAGAAGCGCTGTGGCAAGACTGAGTAATGCGATATCTCTAGAGCCTTATCAGGGTGAATTAGAGTTCCTAACCAATATGGGACTTGCAAAACGACAAAATCTTGGTAATGCTATTGCACAGAGCGAGATACACAGGGCATATTATACATATACATTATCGATTGATCTAGACAGAGTAGGAGAGGATGTGGATATAAGTATATCACCAGAACAAAAGACAGAAAGAGTAAATGCCCTATTAGACGCTGTACAGTACTTATATAGAGATATTAAAGGAAGAAGAGAAAATCTTTCACCACTATTTGTTATTGGCGGTAATTATACCAGAAAAAATCCTTTCTTTGAGAATTGTGTTCGTATTAAGAATAATAGTATAAGGACAGGAGCATTTCTAGATTTAATGCAGGGGGATGACAGTATAAATGATAATACTGTTGTTGGAGTTGTATCGGATATATTTGACAATGATACAGAGCTTAAGGAAAAGTTACGCGCAGTGACAGTAGCAAAAGCATTTAGCCAGTTGAAAGAGAAAGTGAGCGAATATTATGATGAAAGCAATTAGACTACACTGTTTTCAAAATCTTGCTAATTATAAAAAGCCAAGCAGCTTTATCATAAAAGAAACGTATCCACTTCCACCATATTCAACAATCATAGGAATGATACATGCAGCATGTGGGTTTAAGAGATATCATAGGATGAAATTGAGTATACAGGGAACAAATCAAGGAACAATATCAGAATTGTATACAAGATACTCTTTTTCACCTGGAAGAAAATATGAAGAAAACAGACATCATGGAATATATGTTAATGGAAGCAAGAAAAAATATGGTATTACTAGAGGAGTGGCTAATGTAGAATTAGTTTGTGAAAATGAGATAATTATTCATATTTTACCAGAAGAAGATGAGGATATGCAGATTATATATGAGGCACTTAAAAATCCACCTATGTATCTGTCGCTTGGAAGATATGAGGATTTAATAGATATAAAAAGTGTTGATATAGTAAATATAAGAGAAGAGGACGAAGCAGATACAAAGCATAATATATATATTCCAGTATCATATATTATGGAAAGAGGTTATGAAAACAGTAATTCTACTGTTTATACCCTGAATAAGGAGTATGAGATAACTAAACAGGGGCTGCGTAGATGGAAGTCAGAGAAAGAAGGTGGCCGGGTTAAAGTTTTTTATTATCCTAGTGGAATAGAGATAGAAAATATTTTAGTAGATGATTCACAATCAGAAGATGTAGTAGTATTTGCGTAATTAAAATTAATAGATACATATTGGAATTATATTTATTTATAAATAAGTACATAAGAGGTTGGCAGAGTAGAAGGAGAACATATGGAGTATTATGCAAAGTCAGCAACAAAAAGTTTATCTGATGATGAGAAAAGTGAAATTGTTAAAAAGATTAAATCTGCAATAGAAATAGTAGAAGATAATCTCACACAAAGTGAAAAAACAGCTATTGATAATTCCATTGATGAGTTTATAAATATAACGGAAAAAGGACAGGTTACGTTAAAACAGCATCTTGAAGATATAGTAATATGTGCAGAGAATTTTTTTAAAATATATGGTGGATATTTTACGGATAAAGAGAAAAAGCTTGTTGTTGAAGCATGTCGAATACATGATATTGGTAAAGCTAACATAGTATTTCAGAATAAAATAGGTAATAGAGATTTACATTCAGATGAAACCTTCGATTATGAAATTCCTCATGGATATTTAAGCGCTGTAAGTATATCTCAGGATGAATTAAGCAATATGGTTCCAGATTGTACAGTAGAAGATTTTAAGATATTTATAACTGCTGTTTACCATCATCATGACAGGGAAGATAAGTGGGAAAGTGCTCAAATAAAGGAATTCTGTAAGAAATACTATATTGATAATCTGGCTGATTTTTATAAAAGAGAAGAAAAAAAGATAAGAGCAGCCAATGTTAATAAAATTTTATTTAGAAATAATGAAACATCAGTTAATAAGAGGCTTGATAATGACTTATGGGAAAAATATGCGCTAGTCAAAGGTCTGTTAAACAAGTTTGATTATACTGTTAGTTCAGGCTATGATAAAGCAGAACAGGTTTCGGATATTGACAGCAAAGTATTAGTACAGAATATTTACGCGTATTTTAAGTCAAATAATATGCAATTTAATTCTATGCAGCTATATATGAAAGAGAATATTAATAAGAATGTAGTAGTAGTAGCACCAACAGGAATGGGAAAAACGGAAGCAGCTTTATTGTGGGCTGCTGGTGAAAAATGTTTTTATACATTACCATATATGGTTTCATCCAATGCTATATATGACAGAATAAAGAAAACATATAATTATGGTGATGTTACATTATTACATTCAGGAAGTATGCAGCATTTTATAGATGAAAGCAGAAAGGGAGAGGAAAGTGCTTATAATATGTATCAAAAGGCAAAGCTGCTTTCTTTTCCATTGACTGTGTGTACTGTTGATCAGATATTTAAGTTTGTATACAAAGCATTGGGAACAGAAATATTTGCAGCAACACTTAAATATTCTAAAGTTATAATAGATGAAATACAATCATATGATTCGGAAATTATAGCAGCAATTATATATGGTCTGAAAATTGTATCAGATATGGGAGGACATTTTGCGATTATAACGGCAACATTTCCACCAGTGTTAAGAAGTTTAATGGAGGAATATGGTCTTATAGAAGCAGTAGATTATGAATATAAAGATTTTTCAACAGTGGCAGAAAATGTAAGACATTGGCTTGATGCAGAGTATGGAGATATTAATGTAGATAAAGTTATTGAAGATGCCAGAGATAAAAAAGTGTTAGTAATATGTAATACTATCAGCAGTGCTCAGGCGTTGTACCAAAAAATATGTGATATATACGATTTCTGGATGAATGAAGAGAAAACAGAAATACATCTTTTACATTCAAATTTTATAAAACAACATAGAAGAATATTAGAAGAAAATATAATGTCATTTTCAAGGGATAATTCGGCTACTGGTATATGGATAACAACGCAGATTGTAGAAGCGAGTCTGGATATTGACTTTGATGTATTGTATACAGAAATGAGCACGGTTGATAGTTTATTACAACGTCTAGGAAGGTGTAACAGACATATGCGTTATGTACCTATAGAGGCTAATGTTCATATATATATTGCAGAAGAAATTAATAGCAAAGGAAATTCGGTAGAAATACTTAATGGTGATGATGTAAAAAGTAATAAGAAAAAAAGCATTAGTTATATATATGATAAAGATATATATAATCGCTCAGTAAATATACTGAAAGATTATACAGGAAGACCTTTAGCAGAAAGAGAAAAGAATGAATACATAAACCGGGTATATTGTACAGAGGAATTAGCAGATACTGCTTATTACAAAAATATAAAGAAGGCTCTAGATAATTTCCAAATAATTAATGAGGCAGAGTATAGTAAACAAGAAGCTGATAGACAATTCCGCAATATAAATAGTGTTACGATAATACCTGATAACATATATAACCAAAATATTGATTTTATAGACAATTGCTTAAAGATAATTAATGATAAATATATTAAAAAGGACATTAGAAGTATATTTACATCTAAAATATCGGATATGACTTTGTCGTTGCAAACATATAATAAGTACAAATTGCCAGAATTAGTTGACGAATGTGTTATTTGGGAAAGTGGCAATGGGGATGGGAAAAACAAAGCAAGGCAAGCAGAATTGAATATACATAGAGCAAGTATGGATTATGAATTTGATATAGAAAAATGTACGGGAAGTGGGTTAATAAAAAAACAGACGCAGGCTTCTATATTTATGTAATAGTTGTTAATAATATCAAGAGTATGTAGTATTTAAGAGGTTTACAGTTATGGAAGATAAAATAACAGGTGTAATGATATATTATTATTTTATATGTAAAAGAAAACTGTGGTATTTTTGTCATCAGATTACAATGGAAGATGGCAATGAAAATGTACAACTTGGTAAATTGCTGGATGAGAATAGTTATGCAAGGGATGACAAGCATATTAATATTGATGATGTTATTAATATTGATTTCATACGTGAGAAGAAAGAATTACATGAGGTGAAAAAGAGTAAGGCGATAGAGGAAGCTGGAATATGGCAGTTAAAGTACTATCTTTATTATTTGAAAAAGAGAGGCGTAGAAGGGCTTACTGGAAAGATTGACTATCCTTTGGCTAAAAGAAATATAGAGATAGAGCTAACGGATGAGGATTGCAGGGAAATTGATAAAATTATTGATGATATTAATAAAATAAAGGAGTATAAACTGCCACCAGAATTGAATGAAACCAAGATATGTAAAAAATGCGCTTATTTTGATATGTGTTTTATATAGTCTTATGTAGTAAGTGGAGGAATAAAATGCAGCAGAGCTTTTATGTATACAATAATGGAGATTTAAAAAGAAAAGATAATACATTAAGATTTACATCATATGATGGTGAAAAAAGAGATATACCTATAGAGCGTATATCAGATATATATGTTATGTCAGAAATGTCTTTTAATACGACATTTTTAAGTTACATATCCCAGTATGGAATACCGATACATTTTTTTAATTATTATAATTTCTATACAGGAAGTTTTTATCCTAAAGAAAGTAATCTTGCAGGTCAGTTATTAGTAAATCAGGTGCAGCATTATACAGAATATGATAAAAGACTTATAATAGCTAAAAAGTTTATTCAGGCGGCAGCAGATAATATATATAGAAACTTACGATATTATAATGGACGAGATAAAAATGTATCAGATTATATGAAGGATATAGATTCTTTGCGTACAGGATTGGTAGGTGTAAAATCTATACAAGAACTTATGGGGATTGAGGGAAATATACGAAAAAAATATTATGCTGCATGGAGTGTAATTATTAATCAGGAAATAGAATTTGATAAAAGAGTAATGCATCCTCCAGATAATATGATTAATTCATTAATTTCATTTGTTAATTCACTAGTATATACAAGAACATTAAGCGAAATATATCATACGCAGTTGAATCCAACAATAAGTTATTTACATGAACCTGGTATTAGAAGATATTCGTTATGCCTTGATATATCAGAAGTATTCAAACCATTGATTGGTGATAGATTGATATTTTCATTACTTAATAGAAAACAAATAACAGAAAAAAGTTTCACAAAAGAATTGAATTATTTACATTTAAAAAAGGATGCTTCTAAACTTATTGTTTCGGAATTTGAAAAAAAGATGAAACAGACAATAATGCATAAAGAGCTTGGACGACAGGTATCATATCAGTATTTGATAAGGTTAGAGGCATATAAACTTATCAAACATCTAATAGGTGAAAAGGAATATGAAGGTTTTAGGATATGGTGGTAATATTATATATGGATGTCGGGTTCCAAGGTTCTTCACCAACCTATGAGCAAGCTCATGTGGGCTTAGACTTCTTGACTTTGGTATCACATATGAAATTAACGACATTTAACATATCTAAATAAAATACGAGGTTAGTGTATGTATATTGTTTTAGTATATGATGTAAGCAAGGATGAAAATGGAAGAAAAAGATGGTGTCATATATTTAAAATATGTAAAAAATATATGACACATATACAGAATTCGGTTTTTGAAGGAGAATTATCAAAAGTACAATTAATTAAAATGCAAAAAGAATTAGCTCCATATATTAATAACGAACTGGATTCTGTTATTTTATTTAAAAGTAGACAGCAGAAGTGGGTTGATAAAGAGTTGTGGGGGAGACAGGATAATGTAACAGATTTTATAATATAAAGTTATATATGTATTGCGCAATCTTGTCTGTCGAATGATAATGATGTAAAATAACCATAAGGTCGACAATGTAGGTTTTATCAGATATTTGTAATTGTTGGATAAAATCTTTAGGATAATAATATATATAAATAATAGGAGTCGACAAAAAGGTATAAATTAAGATATCAAAATAAGGTCATTTAAGACCATGGGGGTTTTAATAGATACATAGTGGAATGTAAATAAAATTGTAAAGTCTGATGATTACGAGGAATGTGTTGTTTTAATAGATACATAGTGGAATGTAAATAAAATTCATCCAGCACAAAAGCCTGTAGCAGTCCTTGTTTTAATAGATACATAGTGGAATGTAAATTGTAAATATAAACTCCTTTTTGCTTTTGATTATACTGTTTTAATAGATACATAGTGGAATGTAAATTTGCATTATTGTTAAAGGCGTAACTGTTACGACGGTGTTTTAATAGATACATAGTGGAATGTAAATAAGAAAGACATGTCAACACATGTGACGATCAGAACGAGGTTTTAATAGATACATAGTGGAATGTAAATAAATACCATTGATGAACGATTTTCCGTTCTGTCGTCGTTTTAATAGATACATAGTGGAATGTAAATGAGTTAAAGCAGTTTGCGCAGACGTTTGATAACCTCGTTTTAATAGATACATAGTGGAATGTAAATCAGTTTGTCAGAGTTGGGATGCAGAGAGGAATATTAGTTTTAATAGATACATAGTGGAATGTAAATTACTAAAAATAACATAATCTGTTATATGCCTTGTCGGTTTTAATAGATACATAGTGGAATGTAAATTAAATTTGTTGGGTTTGAGCTTGACGAATACTATTACGTTTTAATAGATACATAGTGGAATGTAAATAACCTTATTAGTAATACTACCTTGAAGCTGTGTAATGGTTTTAATAGATACATAGTGGAATGTAAATGAAGATAAGGAACACAAGATGAAGTCGCTTGACAGGTTTTAATAGATACATAGTGGAATGTAAATGGTCATGGTAAGTACAGAGTATCACTTAATAAAGCCGTTTTAATAGATACATAGTGGAATGTAAATTTATACAGAAAACACAAGAGTATGATGGAAAGATGGTTTTAATAGATACATAGTGGAATGTAAATGTGTCAACTGGACGGAAGTATTTTCAAGTGTAGGTCGTTTTAATAGATACATAGTGGAATGTAAATGAAATCAAAGAAGTTGAAAGACAAGAAAAAGCGCACGTTTTAATAGATACATAGTGGAATGTAAATGAAATCAAAGAAGTTGAAAGACAAGAAAAAGCGCACGTTTTAATAGATACATAGTGGAATGTAAATATTAACAGCCGGCTCATTGTTAAGTGTAGGTATTTCGTTTTAATAGATACATAGTGGAATGTAAATGTTATTTTTTGTCAGATATAAATACAGACAGGCATAGTTTTAATAGATACATAGTGGAATGTAAATCACGATTTAGGCGGTTAATCGGAGCAAATGACAGAGTTTTAATAGATACATAGTGGAATGTAAATTTTGGTGGATTTAAAATGTATAAAAAGAAGATTAAAGTTTTAATAGATACATAGTGGAATGTAAATGCGGATCGGCCGACACGGTGACTTTGAAGCTTAACAGTTTTAATAGATACATAGTGGAATGTAAATAGATCTGTTACACGAACCCTTCTAGGGTGTTCAACGTTTTAATAGATACATAGTGGAATGTAAATACTT
>ULMI01012040.1_pt1 | contig 12142 bp, 6 predicted proteins | sample 1951631 | NCBI WGS metagenome assembly ULMI01 (sample SAMEA4835548, study PRJEB28245) | human gut metagenome | biome: gut microbiome; material: fecal sample | place: Denmark | collected 2008 | reverse complement strand
AATGTTCTGAGTGAGATACCGCCGCTGTTAGGTGACTGTCCCATACCGATACACGGACCGCAGGCACTTTCAAGGATTCTTGCACCTGCCGCAATCATGTCGCCGAGTGCGCCGTTGAGAGCGAGCATATTAAATACCTGCTTTGAACCCGGAGCAATTGCAAGCGATACATTATCTGCAACCTTTTTACCCTTGAGAATGTGAGCAACTCTCATAAGGTCAAGGTAGCTTGAGTTTGTACATGAACCGATACAAACCTGATCAATCTTCTTGCCCTCAAGCTCTTTGATTGGCTTAACATTGTCGGGTGAGTGAGGACAGGCTGCAAGAGGTTCAAGCTCTGAAAGGTTGATTTCGATAACCTCATCATAAACTGCATCGTCATCAGCTTTGAGTTCTGTATAATCTTCCTCACGGCCCTGAGCCTTGAGGAACTTTCTTGTTGTTTCATCAGACGGGAATACAGAGGTTGTAGCACCAAGCTCTGCACCCATATTTGTGATTGTTGCTCTTTCGGGAACCGTAAGTGTTGCAACACCTTCTCCGCCGTACTCAACAATCTTGCCGACGCCGCCCTTAACGCTCATAACACGAAGAACTGCGAGAATAATATCTTTTGCAGAAACCCACGGACTGAGTTTGCCCGTAAGATTAACTCTTACCATTTTCGGCATAGTAATATAGTATGCGCCGCCGCCCATTGCAACAGCAACATCAAGACCGCCTGCACCGATTGCGAGCATACCGATACCGCCACCCGTCGGAGTGTGGCTGTCAGAACCGATTAAAGTCTTTCCCGGTTTACCGAATCTTTCAAGGTGAACCTGGTGACAAATGCCGTTGCCGGGTCTTGAAAAATAGATACCGTGTTTTTTACAAACAGACTGAATGAATCTGTGGTCATCGGCGTTTTCAAAACCTGTCTGAAGTGTGTTGTGGTCAATGTAAGCAACGCTTTTTTCTGTTTTTACTCTCGGAATGCCCATAGCCTCATATTCGATATAAGCCATAGTGCCTGTTGCATCCTGAGTAAGAGTCTGGTCGATTTTAAGACCGATATCACTGCCAACGGTCATTTCTCCGCAGACAAGATGATTCTTGATGATTTTCTGCGCAATCGTGTAGCCCATAATATTACCTCCTAAAAATTAATGCCTATCATAATTCAGTCCTGCAAAAAAAATGCAAAACACTATGTTAATTATATAACAATCTTGAGATATTGTAAAGAAAAAATCACACGAAATGAGCAAAAATCGTTATTTTTTCACTAAAAAATATTTTTTGCGGTTTTCTATCGGAAAAATGTTCAAAAAGTGTCGGATATTAGCATAAAAGGTGATGAAAAATATAAATTGAATTTTAGCTTTTATAGTGTTATAATACTTGATGTATGCAATAAGATTTAAGTGATTTTAGCAAAACGAGGTATTTTTATGGATGTAAGAGAGAATTTAAGAAATATTGCAATTATCGCCCATGTTGACCACGGCAAAACTACTCTGGTTGACCAGCTTTTGAAGCAGAGCGGTGTTTTCAGAGCAAATGAAAATGTAGAAGAAAGAGTAATGGACTCTAATGACCTTGAGCGTGAAAGAGGTATCACAATCCTTTCAAAGCCGACAGCCGTAATGTACAACGGCATCAAAATTAACATTGTTGACACCCCCGGTCATGCCGATTTCGGCGGTGAGGTTGAGCGTATTCTCCAGATGGTTGACGGTGTTGTATTGCTTGTTGACGCATTTGAGGGTTGTATGCCGCAGACAAGATTTGTTCTTAAAAAGGCACTCGGCCTCGGCAAAAAGCCGCTTGTTGTTCTTAACAAAATCGACCGTCCCGGTGCAAGACCCGAGGAGGTTGTTGACGAGGTTCTCGACCTCTTTATTGAACTCGGTGCCGACGAAGATCAGCTTGAGTTCCCTGTAATTTATGCGTCTGCCCGTGACGGCTATGCATCAGAGGATTATCATGAACCCGGTACGGATATGAAACCTCTCTTTGACGCAATTGTAAAAGAAATCCCTGCTCCTCAGGGTGATATGAACGGAGGACTCCAGCTCCTTATTTCAAACATTGACTCCGATAAGTTTGTCGGCAGAATCGGTGTAGGCCGTGTTGAAAGAGGTACTGCAAAGAACGGACAGGCTGCCGTTCTCTGTCACACGGACGGTACAACTCAGAATGTAAGAATTGCAAAGCTATATCAGTTTGAAGGACTTAAAAGAGTTGAATGTGACACTGCAACACTTGGTGACATCGTTTGCGTAAGCGGTGTTCAGGATATCAATATCGGTGAAACAATCTGTTCAAACGATTGCGTTGAGCCGCTCCCATTCGTAAAGATTGACGAGCCTACAGTTTCAATGAACTTTATCGTAAACAACTCACCGTTTGCAGGCAGAGAGGGTAAGTATGTAACCTCCCGTAACCTCCGTGACAGACTTTTCAAGGAAATTGAAACAAATGTTGCACTTCGTGTTGAAGAAACAGACAGCGCCGATACATTCAAGGTATCGGGCAGAGGTGAACTCCACCTTTCAATCCTTATCGAAACAATGCGCCGTCAGAATTATGAATTTCAGGTTTCCCGTCCGCAGGTTATTACAAAGATGATTGACGGCAAGCTTCATGAGCCTATGGAGTTTCTTATCATTGAAGTTCCCGACACATATGTCGGTCCTGTAATGGAAAAGCTCGGTTCAAGAAAAGGTGAGCTTATCAATATGGGTACTCGTGAAGGCGGTGTTACTCACATTGAATTCAGAATCCCGTCAAGAGGTCTTATGGGTTATCGCCCCGAATTCCTTACAGATACAAACGGTAACGGTATTATGAACCATGTATTTGACGGTTATGAGCCATACAAGGGTGAAATCGTAACCCGCCATCAGGGTTCACTTATCGCTTTTGAAACAGGCGAAACTGTAACCTACGGTCTTTATGCTGCTCAGGAAAGAGGCAGACTCTTTATCGGACCCGGTGTTCCTGTTTACGAGGGTATGATTGTAGGTGCAAGTCCTAAGTCTGAGGATATCACAGTTAATGTCTGCAAGAAAAAGCACATCACAAACACCCGTGCATCGGGTTCTGATGATGCCCTCAAGCTTACACCTCCGACAATTATGTCGCTTGAACAGTGCCTTGAATTCATTGCTGATGATGAGCTTGTTGAGGTTACCCCCGAAAATATCCGTATGCGTAAGCGTATTCTTTCAAAAGAACAGCGTATGAAACAGGCATTCCGTAAGAAATAATTAAAATAATGAGTTATGTAATTCTTGACCTTGAATGGAACGGTTCATACAGTAAGGTTCTGCACAAATTTGTCAATGAAATAATTGAAATCGGTGCGGTTAAGCTTGATGATGAACTGAATGTATGCGATACCTTTACAATGCTTGTTGCTCCGAAAATCGGCAAAAAGCTATGCAGTAAGGTAAAACAGCTTACTAAAATAACAAATGAAGAGTTGAAGGACGAGGGTGTCAGCTTTATCAGAGCAATCAGCCTGTTCTCGGATTTTCTGGGTGACGGTGTGCTTATGACATGGAGCGACTCCGACCTTCATGCTCTTATCGAAAACTACAGCTACTACACGGGCAGAACCAGACTTCCGTTTCTCTCACGCTATTGCAATCTGCAAAGCTATTGTGAAGATTGTCTTGATTTGCACGATTCATCCTGTCAGCTGGGACTCGGTGCCTGTGCCGAAATGGCAGGTGTTGATTTTTCGGAAGATGATCAGCACAGGGCTCTTGCCGATGTGTACCTAACATTGGAATGTATGAAGGCTTTTTACGGTAAGTATCCGTTAAAGCCGTACATTAAGGATGCTGTTTGTGACGAATTCTATGACAGACTGCTGTTCAAAAATCATTTTGTTACAGATATCAACAGTCCCGATGTTGACAAAAGCGTTATGTTTTTCGATTGTGAAGATTGCGGAAAACCGCTTGTTCAGCTTTCAAAGTGGCGACTTCACAACAAAAGCTTTACCGCCGAATTTTCATGCAAATATTGCAGAAAGAAGTTCAACGGCAGAGTATCCTTCAAAAAGAAGTTTGACGAAGTTTCGGTAAAGAAAAAGCTTAACGAAGAGGTTGAAAAGAAGCCCGAAACAAAAGAACAGGTCAACACCGTTTCGGCAAACTGAGTGCCTTTTGTATATGGAGTTATTTCTATGATTATAAAATTCTTTGATAAACTTCATTATAAACTTTCTTTATCAGAATCACAGATAAATGATATAATCAGAAGTCGTTCTAAGTGTGGTCCTAGTATCAGCGGAAATGAATTTTCCTATGATGTAAACTTTACTGATAAGGGCTTTAAAATGAAGTTTGTACAGTCTGTAAATTTTGGTGGAATTTATAGCTTGAGTCCGATTTTTTCAGGTAAGATAGAGGAAGATTGTGGATATTCTGATTTAACTGTCAGAATGATTCCAAGTCCGATGATGGTTGTTGCTTTCATAATCTTTTCGTTTCTCTTCTTTATCGGTTGTAATCTTATTTTGACAGGAACGCTTAATCCTCGTTTTAAAGGTGTAGGCTTTGTAATTATATTCTTTTGTGTGTTCATACAACTTACTAATAGGTTCTTCAATAATATGAAAAGTATTGTTGACGGATTATTTAGTAAATATCAGATTAAGGATAACTGAGATTTAAAATTGTTATTATCTTAAACATTATATAGGGCAGAGCGTTTTGTTCTGCCCTTTTTTCGTGAATACAGATGATTGTGTCGTACTCCTCACAACGCACACCGAATTTTCACATACTATTTTCTTGCTTTCAACATTAATTCAGCCGTATTTCATATACTTTTCACTTTGGGGCTTTATTATATCTACAACATCAAAAAACAACACCGACATTCGATGAAGTCTTTTGAAAATATAACTTTTAATCGGAGGTACAGTTATGAACGATAACTTTGAAAACAATAAAAACGGTTATGACGGTTATTCGTCAGATAATAATACTGCTGACAACAACTATCAGGATATTCATTCATCATCAGATTCACAGTCTGCATCAACTGCAGAAAACACAGAAAGCTCTTATGAATGGAACACAAATTCAACATCAAGTGTAAATTCGGGTGAGTACCGCCATTCGTATATAAACGGTAACAACGAGAATGCGTCACACAACCCTAACCGTTATGAAAATGCTTATTCTTCAAACACAGCATCGGGTACATCTTCACAGAACTACTCATCAGATTCATACGGTTCACAGTATTCTTCAAACCCATATTCTTCACAGCAGACTAACAACTATTCATACGGCAATCCGTCACAGAATCCATACGGCTCACAGTCGGGTTCACCGTATGCAAATCAACAGTATTCCGCACCAAAGGCTAAGAAGGTAAAAGTTAAAAAGCCTAAAAAGCCGAAGAAACCCGCATCAAAGGGTTTTGTAGCCGCAATGCTTGTAGCTGCAATCATTCTCGGCGGCGGTGCAGGATTCGGTGGCAGTATGCTTGCATCATCACTTAACAACAACTCATCTTCAAGTGTAAACATCAAACAGGCATCCGCAAACAGCACATCAACCACAAGCAATGCCGCTCTCAGCGGAACAACTTCCCAAATTGTTAAGAAAACAGCCGACAGCGTAGTTGAAATTGCTACCGAAAGCGTTGTAACAGGCGGATTTGCTCAGCAGTATGTTCAGCAGGGTGCAGGTTCAGGCGTTATCATTTCCGAGGACGGTTACATCATCACAAACTACCATGTAATCAAAGGTGCGGAGAATATCACGGTAACACTCCGTGACGGTGCAACTTCATACAAGGCTAAGATAATCGGCAGTGATGAGGACAACGATATCGCACTTCTTAAAGTAGATGCAACAGGTCTTTCAGCCGCAACAATGGGCAACAGCTCAGATCTTGCAGTAGGCGACTATGTTGTTGCAATCGGTAATCCGCTCGGACAGCTCGGCGGTACAGTAACAGACGGTATTATCAGCGCACTTGCCCGTCAGGTAACGGTTGAGGGTAAGAGTATGACGCTTCTCCAGCACAACGCTCAGATCAGCCCCGGTAACTCAGGCGGCGGACTCTTTAACTCAAACGGTGAGCTTATCGGTATTGTAAACGCAAAGGACAGTGCAACAGAGGTTGAAGGTATTGCATTTGCTATTCCGATTAACAATGTTCTTGATATAATTGACGATCTCAAAACATACGGTTATGTAAAGGGCAAGGTTGACCTCGGTATGGAGCTTACAGATATCACATCCGACGATTCCGCATTCTACTACGGACTCAGCAACACAGGCTGTTATGTTCTTTCGGTAACAAGCGGTTCTAATGCAGAAAAAGCAGGATTTATGAGAGGTGATATGATTACCGCAGTAAACGGTACAAGTGTTTCTTCAAAATCAGACATTGAAACAGCCCTCAAGGATTCAAAGGTGGGAGATACAGTAACTTTTACCGTTACAAGAAGAGGTAAGACTGCAAATCTCAAGCTCACTCTTGCAGAATATTCACCGAGCGGCAGTTCTTCAACAGGCAATTCAAAAACACAGAATAAGTCGTCACAATCACAGGGCAAAAGTTCCGATAACAGTGACAGCGACTCAATCTGGAACTATATGTTCGGTCAATAACAGCCAACAAGCTTTTTAGCTTTTTATATAAATATTCATACAGCCAAAGCTGTAGACAAAAACTCTCTCTTAACGAACAAAGCTCCGTAACCGCACGGAGCTTTGTTCATTTTTATATATTTTTTTCCGCAGCGCTTTCAATTAAAGCTTTTTGCACATCAGTATATCTTAATTTGCTTACAGGAATTTTCATTCCTCCGCTTAAAAGAATTTGATATCTTGTGATTGATTCAATTTCATTAAGTGCAACCAAAAAGCTTCTGTGACATTGAATAAAATCATCCTTTGGCAGGAGCTTTATAATCTCTGAAAGCGTTTTTGTAAACTCTAAAATTTTGTTATCTTTCAAATGGAAGGTGAGAGTTTTACCGTAAATTTCAACATACAAAATACTTTTTAAATTGATAGAATGGCTTTTACCGTTTTCCTTAATTATAAGGCTTTGTGATTTGTAATTTTGAAATGCCCTCAAAAAAGCTCTTTTCAACTTGGCTTCATTCAGAGGCTTAATAAGGAATCCCGAGGGTTCCGCTTCATAACCGTCAATTGCATATTCGGAATATGAGGTCATAAATATAAATTTAATGTCCGTGAAATTCTGCTTGATTTTGCATGCAATGTTAATTCCGTTTTTGTTTCCGATGATTATATCAAACAAAACAAGGTCAAAATATTTATTTCCGTTTTCAAGGTCGTTTAATAATATGTCGGCATTCAAATACGATTCAACTGAAATATCAATTCCGTTTTTCAGTGCAATGTTTTCGAGCAAGACTTGAGCTGATTCGTTAATAATTTTTTCATCATCGCAAATTGCAATTCTGTACATTTATTCACCCTCCGAGCTTATTATACTCATATTTGTTTTTACCGTAAAGACATTATCAGTACAATCAATTATCAAAATGCTGTTATATTTTTCTGAAATTGAATTCATCGCAATAATTCCGTACCCGTGATTGTTTTTGTCGCTTTTGTCTGAAATGGGAAAATGGTTTTTGTCAAATACAAGATTTTCAAAACAGCAGTTTGAACAGGAGATAAACAGAAAATTTTTATTTGCTTTAATATCTGTTTTTATAAATCTGTGTTCTGTATCGGTTTTTAAACAAGCCTCAATTGCATTGTCAAACATGTTTTCAAGAAACACACACAAATCTTCATCGGCAATGCTGATTTGTTCCGGAACATTTGCACTACATTCAAATTTAATGCAGTTATCGTTAGCCATTTCTGCATATATGCCTGTAATTGAGTTTATCAGAATATTGTCGCAGTATTTAATTTTCGGAAGTTTGCTAAGTTTGTCAGTGACTTTTTCTATGTACTTTTTGGCTCTCTGAGTGTCATTATTATCAAGCATAGCCGAAATTGCAACCATATGATGATTCATTTCGTGGCGAGCGGCTTTGGTTTCTTTTTCGCCGTTTTTTAACATCTGATAGCTCTGCAAAGCATATCTTGCACGCTCATTTACTATATAAATTCTTTTCTTATACTCCGTATAATCGTCAATAAATTCTTTGATAATTATCAATACAGAAATAATTGCCGTAACTGTGCAGAACATAGTATTGAGGGGTGCGAATTCGCCAAATTCAAAAATGCTGCCCAAAATATTATTTCCGTAACTTAGAAAGTCAGAGTCGCTTGTACATGCCGCCAAAGTGTAACCGCAAAAAATGCAGATTATAAACAGCAGAATATATTTTGAACTTTTGTATTTTTTATACTTCTGCCCATCAAAAATAAAATCTAAAACAAGCATTATAACGGTTATCAAAAAGTACAGCGAGAGTGAAACTTCAGTAAAATTGATAAACTCAATGGATTCACTGAAAAATCCGTAGCAGATGCAGTATGTCCCGAGCAGGATAAAAGATGATACAAGAAGAATGAATTTTCTCCAGTTAGTGAACATAAACGCTACGAAGAATACAATCGGTATAACATATATTCGTGATAGTATCGAAAAGTCGAATGACGAAAGAACCTTTGAACTCATTTGCAACTGTGAAGATGAGTAACACACACATCTTAAAGCAAACAGTATTAAAAACAATATCATGAGTAGGATTTTGTAATTTTTATGTCCGTTTTTTGTTCTTACAAAGAAGATTAGACATAATGCAATTGCCGCAATAAAACTTAGAGTTGATAAAATAACGGCACCGACAGATCCCACAACAGCATCTGTGGATTTTTGAAACATATCTGCAAGCGACGGATATTTAGTAAAATAATAAGGATTTTCGTCCGTGTAATATGTGTATATTCTCATTTCATTCCCCGAAAAATCAGGCGATATTGGAATACTTGCGGTGGTATAATATGACGGTCCCGTGAACAGATAATTATCGGGAATTTCAAGAAATCCGTCTTTATTTCTTTTTATGTCATCACCGGTCAAATCAATATTTGAATATGCAAGATAGTTTTCTATGAACACCTCGGTTGCTACTCCGGATGGAGAAAAATTCAAAAATTTGTCATCGGTTATTTCGGGGAGGGTTATTTTCATACACAAAGCCGAAAAATCAGTATCGTTTACGGTTGCAGTTAATTTATCTTCAAATACAGGATAAACGGAGCTTACTTTTCCGTCCTTTAGAATTTCGTAACTCCATATATTTTCTGTTGGTGTGTCGGCAAGAGTGTCTGGCTTGTTGGGTGAAAAAAGGAGTGCCGTGACAACAAATCCGATTATTGCCAGAGTGATTGCTAATGCCGCAATGGCAGGAAGATACTTTAATTTTTTTGTTTTCATATTCTTTTCTCCGTAAATCATAATTTTATTGCTGTATATACATATATTAAGTGTTTTAACAGCAAAATGCAAGCCGTATTGTGTCATTTTATTTCTGTTCGTGTCGCAATAGTTCCCGTTCGTGAAAATAGCTTGTAATTGTGAAATTTTGCTATTATAATCACATTGAATTGCAAAATGTGCAATAATAAAAATAACGGAGGAATAATTATGAAAAGAATTACAAAGAAAATCGTTTGTCTGCTTACTGTGGCAACTATGCTTTTGGTGGCAACAGTAACAGTCGTAGGTGCAGTTTCAACTCCTGATACTGTTGTTGACGATCAAGAAAACCCTTTCAAAAGCTATTGCATTAACAAAACAACAGGTGACTTGAAGAATACCGAAATGGTATATTCAAATGAGCATTATGATACTGTAACCGCAGTTTATAACAACCTTACTGCAGGAACTTATGAATTCGGAGCAACAGGCAGTCCCTATTTTAACGAGCCTGCAACAACGGAAGTTAAACTTACAAAGGACGGCTCTGTTAGAATTTACTACCATTATGTGACGAATGATATTGAAGCAGTAGTTTATGATGAACCGCTTACCCCCGATGAAAAATATGAGGCTTTAATCACAACCGATGGCGGAGATTTTGTTCAAGGTATTCTTCTTTCAACATCATCAGAACATTATGATTGCATAACAGGTGTTGCTGATAACCTTAAAGCAGGTACTTATAATGTTAATGTTCGTAACGGCAATGATTTTTTAGTTGATAAAGATTTCACCCTTTCTAAAGACGGTTCAGTCAGAATCAACTACTATACTGTAACAAATGAAGTGGATGTTATTGTGTATGAGTCCGAAAAAGCTCCTTATGAAGTACCATCGGGTTATCTTATGAAAGATGATACCATTGTAGATATGTTCTATTTCCAGCCTTCATCTCACGACGGTGTATATACGCATACTTCCGAAAATCTCCCTGTCGGTACTTATACTGCCGTTATTTCAACAGGTAAAGGTACTGTAATTGAAAAAAGTTTCACTACAACAATTAAAAGTGATGTCCTTTTAACTTATGTTCAGGACAGTGATGAATTTACATTTGTCGAACTTGGCACAATTACACCGGAAAGTAATGATAACACAAATCCGACAGCTTCAACTGATGTATCATCTTCAACATCTGATGTTGTGTTAAAGGACAGCACAAACAGTAACAACGATAACGGAGTTGTTAAAACAGGTGACTCGCCTGTAGTTTCAATTGCTCTTCTTTCAGCTCTTACACTTGCAGTTGCAGGAATGTTCTTTGCAAAGAGAAGGTTTGACTTCTAATTAAAATTAGTCATATCAATTAAGGAGCCGAGATATTCCGTGACTCCTTTTTTAAAATAATATAATAAAAGAAAAAAGAACCGTGCCATAAAAGCACGGTTCTTCTGTTTGTTTAAAAATCTTATTTATTTTCTTCCATATATTTAAGCTGTTTGTAAATCATATTGGCACACATATACACATTACCGCCGCCCATTGTGAGAATGAGGTCGCCCTCTTTTGCATTCTTGCAAACATAGTCGGTAATTTCTTCAAATGTGTCAAGACATACAGAACCCGGAACTTTTGCACCGAGGTCAGTAGAATAGATGTTATATGTGTTTGTTTCACGAACAGGTAGAATAGCCGAAATAATTGCCTGATCCGGAATTTTAAGAGCCTCCGCAAAATCGTCAAGAAGCATGGCTGTTCTTGAAAATGTATGTGGCTGGAATACTGCCCAAACCTTGTTAAAGCCCATTTTCATTGCGGCATTGAGTGTTGCGGTAAGTTCTGTGGGATGATGAGCAAAGTCATCGGCAACAGTAATTCCGTCAGGTGTGCCGAGAATTTCAAATCTTCTGTGAACACCGCCGAACTTGTGAAGATTCTCGGAAATTTCCTTCGGAGTAGCGCCAAGATAATGTGCAGTAGCCGCAGCGGCAAGTGCATTATAAATGTTGTGCTTTCCCGGAACGATAAGCTTAATCTGTGTGAGCTTCTCACCCTTGAAGTAAAGGTCAAACTGCTCGTGAACACCCTTGTCTGCGCTGATGTTTTCAGCTCTGTAATCGCAGTTTTCGCCAAAACCGTAAGTGATTTTCTCAATCTCAACATCCTTTACGGCATCAAGAGTGTTTTCGTCGTCACCGTTGATAACAAGCAAGCCTGTTGTCTGATGAGCAAATTTGTTGAATGACTTCTTAATGTTGTCAAGATTCTTGAAGTAGTCAAGATGATCTGCGTCAATATTAAGAATAATCGAAATAAACGGATTGAGCTGTAAGAATGTGTCAACATACTCACAAGCCTCACAAACGATTATATCGCTGTGACCGACATAGCTGTTACCGCCGATGAACGGAAGTTTTCCTCCGATAATAGCTGACGGATCAAAACCGCTGCCGATAAGCACCTGTGAAAGCATAGCTGTTGTAGTTGTTTTGCCGTGTGTACCCGAAACCGCAATACTTCTTCTGTATCTTCTTGTAACAATACCGAGCATTACGCTTCTTTCAATGCACGGAATACCGAGTTCCTTTGCTGCCTGTCTTTCGGGGTTAGTTTCCTTAATAGCCGCTGAGTAAACAACAAGCTCTGCACCCTTAATATTTTCTGCGGCGTGTCCCATAAATACGGGAATGCCGTAACCCTTAATTCTGTCAAGAGTTTCACCCTCGTTCATATCCGAACCCGAAAGCTCATAGCCCTC
>ULMI01031210.1_pt1 | contig 12186 bp, 9 predicted proteins | sample 1951631 | NCBI WGS metagenome assembly ULMI01 (sample SAMEA4835548, study PRJEB28245) | human gut metagenome | biome: gut microbiome; material: fecal sample | place: Denmark | collected 2008 | reverse complement strand
TAAAATAACAAAATTCTCCATACTCCCATTGAATTTTAAGAAGATTTCATATATAATGTTTTTAGAAAGAGAGTGTTATAGTTCGTAAGCTGTTGCTTAACTGCTCCAGTAAAAGTCGACTTAGTTGGTTTATTTTTATTAACTTTAGTGGTAAACCACAGGTTATACCCGTGGTACCAGAAAGCTTATGGCGTTGAGCAAAGTAACAAAAGTATCCACTTCAAACATGATATAATATTTAAAGTAAAAGCACATTGAAAAGTTAAAAATATACAAAAAAAGCATGATAAATAATACTTCAGACTAAACAATTTTAACGATATTTGTAAATGTTTTGTCAAGTGGTCACTTGCAAGGTGTAAATGCATTTTAAGTTGGTTAAGCCGAAGTAAGGTAAAGTATGAAGTTACAGTAAATTAAGTTTCTTGTTGTTTGATGATTAATTGCTGAGAAAGTTCAATTAATATTTGCCATTTAGCAGGCATAAGTTCAGCTTTTTCTAGTTCTGGCACTTCATTTAATGGTTTCCAGTAGGTGTAAGAATGTAGTCTTAAAAAGTTGTAATAAGCCAGTGAGCATCATTAGGAACAGGATTTTTACCACGAGATTTAATATAGGTTTCAAAGGCTTATCATGTTCTTTAAGATATTGATTTAAAAGTTGCTTGTAATCTTTCTTTTTAGGAACTTTAATCAAAGGCAATTTATCAACTTTTAATTTATTGTATTTAGGAGAAAACAAAGAATCATCTTTAGATTTTTCTAAGTTTAAAGGTATATTTTTAACAATAAATTTGAATAAAAATTAAATTTGTTTATTTAGCTCTTGAATATGAGCTAGTAATAGAGGTATAATTGTATACATGATACACCATTCCTTTATGGTAATTATTGGTTATTCATTGTAACAATTATACCATAAAAAAAGGGAAGATCATTTTTTATTGTAAAAAATGATATAAACCTTGAAAATACAGGTGTGTAACTAAATGTAATATAAAATTAGTTTACACTACCAAATAATAAAAGGAGAGATATAAAATGTATAATTTTACAGAAATAGAAAAAAAGTGGCAGAATTATTGGAAAGAAAACAATACATTTAAAGTTAATATATGGGATTTTTCAAAACCTAAATATTATGCACTTGATATGTTCCCATATCCATCTGGTGTGGGGCTTCATGCAGGGCACCCTGAAGGTTATACTGCAACAGATATAATATCACGTATGAAGAGAATGCAAGGATATAATGTTCTGCATCCAATTGGATATGATTCTTTTGGTCTTCCTGCTGAACAATATGCAATACAAACAGGAAATCATCCTGCTGAATTTACACAAAAAAATATCAAAACATTCCAAGGTCAATTAGAAAGATTAGGATTTTCATATGATTGGGATAGAGTAATATCTACTAGTGATCCTAGCTATTATAAATGGACTCAATGGATATTCAAAAAACTATATGAGGCTGGATTGGCTAAACAAATAGATATGCCAGTTAATTGGTGTGAAGAATTAGGTACTGTTTTGGCGAATGACGAAGTTATAGATGGTAAGAGTGAAAGAGGAGGATATCCTGTAGTACGTAAAAATATGAAACAATGGATTATAGATATGCCTGCATATGCTGAAAAACTATTAAATGGATTAAATGAACTTGATTGGCCAGAATCTACAAAAGAGATGCAAAGAAATTGGATTGGAAAATCTGAAGGTGTAGAAGTTGAATTTAAAATTAAAGATGGTGGCAAATTTTCAATATTTACTACATGTATAGAAACTATATATGGTATTACATTTATGGTGTTGGCACCTGAAAATGAATTAGTGGATAAATTAAAAGATAGAATAAAAAACTGGGATGAAGTAGTCAAATATCGAGAAAAAACTGCAAAAAAATCAGATTTCGACAGGACAGAACTTAATAAAATCAAAAGTGGTGTTAAGTTGGAAGGAATATTTGCAATTAATCCTGTTAATGGTAAAGAAGTGCCAATAGTTTTAGGAGATTTTGTTTTAGCTACTTATGGTACTGGGGCTGTTATGGCGGTTCCAAGTCATGATCAAAGAGATTTTGAATATGCACAAAAATACAATTTGCCTATGATTCAAGTAATAGCTGGTCGTGATACTAAAGAATGTGCTTTTGAAAAAAAAGATTATTTAAATAATAATTGCAAATTAATTAATAGTGAAGAATTTACAGGATTAGTTGTTGAAGAAGCCAAAAAGGCTATTACAGAAAAACTAGTTAAAATGGGGTGTGGAAAAAGAAAAAATAATTACCATATAAGAGAATGGATTTTTGCACGTCAAAGATTCTGGGGAGAGCCTATTCCAATTGTTCATCTAGAGAATGGAAAAGATGTAGTACTTAAAGATAGCGAGTTACCATTAACACTACCAATGATGGATGATTATAAGGGAAAAAATGGTAAGGCACCATTAGAGAACGCTGTTGAATGGAAAAGTGTTGAGATAAATGGAGTGAAAGGTGTTAGAGAAACATCTACAATGCCAGGCTCTGCTGGATCAAGTTGGTATTTTCTAAGATATTTAGATCCTAAAAATGATAAAATGTTTGCTGATCCAAAATTAATTGAACATTGGATGCCAGTAGATTTATACATAGGAGGTCCAGAACATGCAGTCGGACATTTATTATATTCTAGAATGTGGAATAATTTCTTATTTGATCAAGGGTTGGTTAGTGTTAAAGAACCATTCAAGAAGCTTGTTCATCAAGGTATGATATTAGGCTCAAATGGTATAAAAATGGGCAAACGTTTTCCAAAATATGTGGTAAATCCAGATGATATAGAAAAGCAATATGGAACAGATACACTTAGAATGTATGAAATGTTTATGGGACCACTTGAGGCTGACAAGCCATGGAATGATGAAGCAGTTAGAGGTATAAAAAAATTCTTGGATCGTGTTTGGAGATTATATCATGAAGAAAAAAGAGAATTTAAAGATAATCCAAATTTAGATAAAATATATAATCAAACAGTAAAAAAAGTAACGGATGATTATGAAACATTAAATTTTAATACTGCAATTTCACAAATGATGATATTTGTAAATGCAGTTTATAAAGAAAAATCATGGAATTTGGAATATGCTAAAAATTTTATCAAATTAATGAATCCAATTGTTCCACATATTACAGAAGAAATATGGAGTGAAGTGTTTAATAATAAAGAAACAATTGCATATGAATCATGGCCTACATACGATAAATCAAAATTAGAGAATGATACATATGAAATGGTAGTACAAGTCAATGGTGTATTAAGAGGAAAAGTACAAGTACCAGTTTCGTATACTGAAGTGGAAATGAAAGAGACGGCAAAAAAAATTGAAAATGTAAAGATGAGAATAGATGGAAAAACTATTGTAAAAGAAATAGTTGTACCTAAAAAATTAGTTAATATAGTTGTAAAATAATTTATAAAAATTTTTAAAGGAACTTCGTAAAAATTTATGCTTTTATAGAAATACAACAATATATTTGTATTGAAAAAAATTTATATTAAATTAGTTTTAAAATGTGATTTAAAAACTAATTTCGAGATTTGAGGCAAATGGATATAAGATTAGCTTAAAAGGTTTAAAGAAGAGAATAAATAAAAATATGAGAAATCCCACTAAAATAGGATTTCTCATATTAATTTTAACAATAATTAATTATTTAAATATTTTTTTAGAATATATAATCTATGTAGTGTGTAATTTTGGTATTTTTAGGAAATAAATGTAAAATGTTATAACTAACTTTATATAAGTTTTAATTTTATTTCTACAAAATACTAAAACTTAAATATAAATTACTTGTAAATTTTTGCAATTTAGTGTAAAATACGTTTGTATTGTAAATAATAAAAAAGACACAAATTGAAGATTTTAAAAAGCCTATTTTTTAAATATCGACGATTGGACAAGGAGAAGTAATGAGATTTGTAGATAGTGAAGAATCAAAAAAAGAATATAAAAAATTTTTAGAAGAAAATGAAAGATGTAACTTTCAACAATCATTAGAGTGGGCAGAAGTAAAGAAACCAAATTGGAAGCCAGAAGTCATACTTGCAGAAAATGAAGATGGAAATATTATAGGTTCTTTATGTGTATGGATTCGAAAAATGCCTATTTTTGGAAATATTATGTATGCATCAAGAGGACCAGTATGTGATATACATGATATTGCAGTAATGAAGCAATTAACAGATGGAGCAAAAGAACTAGCAAAAAAATATAATGCTATTGTTTTAAGAATAGAACCAGACGTTTTGAAAAGTGACAAAACATTTAGAGATATTGTTACTAATTTAGGTTATAAAATAAAAGATGATGCAAAAGATTTTAAAGATGAAATTCAACCAAGGTTTGTAATGCAATTAAATATAAAGAATAAAACAGAAGAAGAAATTTTAGCAGGATTTAAACAAAAGTGGAGATATAATGTACGTTTAGCACAAAAGAAGGGAGTTGTAATAAAAGAAGGAAAAAGAGAAGATTTAAAAGATTTTCATAAAATAATGCTAACAACAGGAGAAAGAGATAACTTTATTACCAGACCATTATCTTACTTTGAAAAAATGTATGATTGTTTAGGACCAGATCATATGAAACTTCTTATGGCATATTATGAAGATAAGCCAATATCAGGTGTTATACCAATATTCTATGGAAACAAAACATGGTATTTATATGGTGCAAGTAGTAATGAACATAGAAACTTAATGCCAAATTATTTACTTCAATGGGAAATGATAAAAATGGCAATTGCAAGACATGATGACATATATGACTTTAGGGGTGTTGTTGGAAATGTTGAAAAAACACATCCGCAATATGGATTATATAGATTCAAACAGGGATTTGGTGCAGATCTTATTGAATGGATAGGAGAAATCTATATGCCATTTAAACCAATTACTTATAAATTATATCGTTTTTCAGAAAAAGCATTTAGAACAATAAGACAAATAAAAAGAAAAATAGCAAAATAATAATAAGGAGTAATAAAATTGAACACATTAGTTATTAATAAGGAAGATTTAAGACACAATATTAATAAAATAAAAGAATATGCAAAAAAAAGTGGACAAGATGATGCAGGAAAAGATGTTAAGATTATTGCTGTAGTAAAAGGTAATGGATATGGGATGGGAATTGTAGAATATACAAAATTTTTAATTGATAATGGAATTTCTATGTTTGCTGTTTCAACAATGGAAGAAGCACTGAAATTAAGAAAAGAAGGAATCAAAGAAGAGATTTTAATGCTATCTTCTACTGCAATAGAAGATGATGTAAGAACATTGGTAAAAAATAAAATAATATTAACAATTGGATCAAAAGAAGATATTATAATTGCAGAGAAAATAGGAAAAGAAGAAAATCAAACAATAAGAGTACATTTAAAAATTGATACAGGATTTGGAAGATATGGATTTGTATATTCAAAAAGAGATGAAATGGTAGAAGCATTAAAAAATATACAAAATGTTAAAATAGAAGGAACATACACTCATTTTTCAATTAGTTTTTTTGATGAAAAATATACGAAATTACAATTTAAGAGATTTATTGATGTTATTGAAGTGTTAAAAATGAATAAGATTGAAACAGGAATGTTACATGTATGTAATTCTTCTGCTTTTGTAAAATATAGAGAAATGCATCTAAATGCTGTAAGAATTGGTTCAGCTTTTTTAGGAAGATTATCTTTTGAAAATAATGTAGGACTAAAAAAAATAGGTTATTTAGAGTCAGCAGTCTCAGAAATAAAAGATTTACCAAAAGGATTTAATGTGGGATATTCAAATACTTACAAAACCAAAACGGAAACTAAGATAGCTGTAATTCCATGTGGATATATGGATGGAATTAATATAATAAATAATAGAGACATGTTTAGAACTATTGATAAATTAAGATATATTGTAAGAGATATAAAAGATTTTTTTAAAAAGCAAAAAATTTATATAAAAATAAAAGATAAAAATTATGAAATTATAGGACGAATTGGAACTTATCATATTATATGTAATATATCTAATAGTGATATAAAAATAGGGAATAAAGTTATAATTAATGTAAATCCAAAATTTGTAGATTCTAGCATAAGAAGGGAGTATAGGTAAATGGAAGAAGAGAAAAAGGAAGAAAAAAAGCAAACAAAAACAGGATTTTTTAAGAGAGTTTGGTATTCAATTACAAAAATAGAAAAATATCCTGATATGGCATCAGAAGGCTTAGGTAGGGCTTTAGGATACTTAGCAAGAATAACAGCTATACTTACAGTTATACTTTGTGCAGGAATGATGTATAAAACTTATAATATAGTACAAAAAGGAGTAAAATATATTCAAAATGAATTTCCTGAATTTAGATATGAGGATGGCAAAATAAACGTAGAGGCAGAAAATGAAATTATAATTCCAGAAGATAAATCAATTTTAGGAAAGATTATAGTAGATACAAAAACAGAGGATGAACAAAAAATAAATCAATATATTAATGATATTACGGAAGTAGAAGAAGGAGCTATTATCTTAAAAGACAGAATTATTTTAAAGAATTCTTCAGTAGTTGGGACTATAAGTTACACATATAAGGAAAGTTTTGAATCATTTGGAGTAAGTGAATTTACAAAGCAGGATGTTATTAATTATGCGAATAGTAGTAAAATAGTAACATTATATGTTAGCATATTTTTAACAATATTTATTTATGCTTTTATTATGTATTTATTAACAATAATTTCAAATGTTGTATTATTAAGCTTCTTTGGGTATATTACAACATTATTAGCAAGAATAAAAATGAGATATGTAGCTGTATTTAATATGTCAGCATATGCATTAACATTGTCAGTTATTTTAAATATGTTATATGTGGCAGTTAATATTTTTGTTACATTTAATATGGAATATTTCCAAGTTATGTATGTTGCAGTGGCAGCAATTTATCTAGTGGCAGCAATTTTAATTTTGAAAGCAGATTTTATGAAAAAACAATTAGAATTGATGAAAATAGCAGAAGCAGAAGCGATTGTAAAAAAAGAAATGGAGCAAGAAGAAAAAGATAATAAAGAGAAAGAAGAACGCAGAAAAAAAGATAAAGAAGAAGAAAAAAATAATAGAGAACAAAAGAAAAAGGATAAAGAAGAAAAAGAAAACTTGGGAAATGAAGCAGAAGGCTCAAATGCATAATTTTTATAAAAAGGAAGAAGGATGGAAAAATGAGCAAAAATAAGGGAAATAACAATGAAAAGAAAAATAAAAAATCAATGCTGTTAATAGGTTTATCAATATTATTTGTAATAGTTATAGCTTTGGTAAGTATATTTTGGGTAAAAAATACTAGTAAAAAAGATGAAAATACATTAGCATATACAGATTTAATAAAAGAATTGTCTTATGGTAATATAGAAAAAGTAGAAATGACTACAGGTAGTACAACAGTAAAAGTAAAACTAAAAGATGTAGAAGAAGAGAAAACATCAATTGTTCCGGAAACAGAGAGTTTTATGAATTTAGTTCAATCAAAAGTAGCTGAAGGAAATGAACTGGAATTAATACAAAAGCCAAAAAGTATTTTGGCACAAATACCAAGTATGGTAATGTCTATTTTACCAACAGCTATAATGCTTGCATTATTTATTATGATATTTAAAATGCAAGGATTGGGAGAAAAAGGCAAAGTATATGATGATACAGAAAGAAAAACAAAAATCAAATTTGATGATGTAGCTGGATTAGATGAAGAAAAAGAAGAAATGATTGAAATTGTTGATTTCTTAAAAAAACCTGAGAAATTTAAAAAAATGGGAGCTAGAGTACCAAAAGGAGTATTGTTATATGGAAAGCCAGGAACTGGTAAAACATTGATAGCTAAAGCAATTGCAGGAGAAGCAGATGTACCTTTTATTTCTATGAGTGGATCTGAATTTATTGAAATGTTTGCAGGATTAGGAGCTTCCAGAGTTAGAAAATTATTTGAAAAAGCTAGAAAACTGGCACCATGTATAGTGTTTATTGATGAAATTGATGCAATAGGTTCTAGAAGGACATCTAATAGTGGGGCAGAAACAGAAAACAATCAAACTTTAAATCAGCTTTTAGTTGAAATGGATGGATTTAGTTCTGAGGAAACGATTATTGTTTTAGCAGCAACTAATAGACCAGAAATGTTAGATAAAGCATTGCTTAGACCTGGTAGATTTGATAGACAAATAACAATACCAGTTCCTGATTTAAAAGGAAGATTAGAAATTTTGAAAATTCATGCAAGAGATAAGAAAATATCAGATGACGTAAATTTAGAAAGTATTGCGGAAGATACAGCAGGATTTACAGGAGCTGAACTTGAAAACATATTAAACGAAGCGGCAATTGTTGCAACTAAAAATAAACATGAAGATATTGAAAACTTAGATATTGAAGAAGCTGTTAAAAAAGTAACAGTTGGATTAGAAAAAAGAGGCAGGGTATATTCAGAAAAAGATAAAAAATTAACAGCTTATCATGAAGCGGGACATGCAGTAGTAAGTAGATATTTACCTACACAAACAAATGTAAAAGAAATATCAATTATACCAAGAGGTGTAGCTGGTGGATATACAATGTATAAATCAGACGAAGATAAATATTATATATCAAAAACAGAAATGCAAGAAAAATTAATAGCTTTATTAGGAGGAAGAGCAGCTGAAAAATTGGTATTAAATGATATATCAACAGGAGCAAGTAATGATATAGAAGTAGCAACAAAAATTGCAAGAGATATGGTAACTAAATATGGAATGAGTGATAATTTAGGACCGATTGATTTCCAAGGAAAAGAACCTTATGAAATGCAAATGTTTGGTGAAAATATAGGAGATAAGATTGGGGAAGAAGTAAAAAAATTGATTGACATTGCATATAGTGATGCATTAAGTTTATTACAACAACACAGAGATAAATTGGATATGATTGCACAAGCTTTATTAGAAAAAGAAAAAATCAATGAAGAAGATTTTCAGAGGTTTTTTGAAGAATAATTTAGAAGTTGCCAAAATAAGAAATTTTCATTTTTGGCGACTTTTATAGAAAAAAGCAAAATGGATAGAAAGAAGGTGCTAATATGACAATACGAGAAACAATAAAAAAGGGAATGATTAATTTAAAAACAAATGGGATAGAAGAACCAAACTTAAAAGCACGACTTCTAATGCAATTTATATTAAATAAACCTAGACAATATTTATTAATATATGATAATCAAACATTAAGCTTAAGACAAGAAGTAAATTATTTTAAAGCAATAAAAAAAATAATAAGTGGCGTACCACTTCAACATATTACGCATATGCAAGAATTTATGAAAATGAATTTTTATGTTGATGAAAATGTATTAATACCAAGATCAGACACTGAAATATTAGTAGAAGAAGTTATAAATATTTCAAAAAAAATAAATGCTAAAAAAATTCTAGACCTATGTACAGGAAGTGGAGCAATCGCTATATCATTAGCTAAATATATAGAAAATAGTGAAATTACAGCGGTAGATATTAGTAAAAAAGCTTTAGAAATAGCAAGAACAAATGCAAAAAATAATGATGTAGAAAATCAAATAACATTTGTAGAATCAGATTTGTTTAAAAATTTAAAAGAAGATAAATATGACGTAATAGTATCTAATCCACCATATATAAAAAGAGAAGTAATAAAGAAATTAAATAAAGACGTACAAAAAGAGCCAATAATTGCATTAGATGGAGGGTATGATGGACTGGACTTTTACAGAAAAATTATAAATGAGAGTGAAAAATACTTAAAATTTAATGGATATATATGTTTTGAAATTGGTTATGATCAAAAAGAAGATGTTATAGGAATCATTAAAAATAAAGAAAGATATATAAATACATATAGTAAAAAAGATTTATATGGAAATGATAGGATAATAATTACAAAACTAAGTTAGGAAAGGAAAATGTAATGTCTTTTTCATCTGAAATAAAACAAGAATTAAATAAGAATAGTAATTTGACAAATAAGAAAATGGTAGAATATGAATTAATGGGATATCTAATTTCAGGAAATATTGATTTTATAGGAAAAAACAATATTAAATTTTCAACAGAAAGTGATTATAATATTAATCGTTTTTCTAAATTACTAGCTAATTTAAATATAAATCACAATATAGAGATAAATCGGAAAGAATTTTGTAATAAAATTAAAGATATCAGAAATAGAACAAATTATGAAATACAATAAATCCGAAATTTCATTGAAAGAAGATGTCGTAGAACAGGAAGATAAAGAATGTTTAAAGGCAATAATAAAAGGGTTATTTTTAGGTTCGGGTTCTATTAATAATCCTGAAAATAAATATCATTTAGAGATTGTATTAAATCAAGAGGAAAATTTAGAAGATTCTATAAAAATATTAGAAAAGCTAAGAATAAGAAGCAAAAAAATGACAACAAAGAATAAATATTCTATTTATATTAAAGAAGGTGAAGAAATTTCAAAATTTTTAGCATTGATTGGTGCAAACAAAGCAGTTATGAGATTTGAAGAAATAAGAGTGCAAAAAGAGATGAAAGGAAAAGTAAATAGACTAGTTAATTGTGAAACTGCAAATTTAAATAAAACATTAAATGCGTCAATTGAGCAAATAGCAGCTATAAAAAAATTACAAAAAACAGGAGAATTTAATAAATTAAATGATAATTTAAAAGAAATAGCTAAGTTAAGATTAGAAAATCCAGATATGTCATTAACTGATTTAGGAAAAATATTAAAAGAACCTATAGGAAAATCAGGAGTAAATTATAGATTGAAAAAAATAATTGAACTTGCTAAGTAACTAAAACGGTTACTATTTTAAACATAATTGCCAAAAGAGTAAAATATCTTTTGGCAACTTTTAAAAGGAAAAGGTGATAATTAAATGTTAAATGAATTAGGAATCTATATACATATACCATTTTGTAAACAGAAATGTTATTACTGTGATTTTGTTTCTTATTCTAATAAATGTAGTGAAGTAAAAGAATATATAGAAAGTTTGAAAAAGGAAATAGAAGAATTTGATTTTTCAAATTATAAAGTAACTAGTATTTATATAGGTGGAGGTACACCATCGTATATAGATAGTATATATATAGTAGAAATATTAAGTGAATTAAAAGAAAAGTTAAAATGTAATTTAATAGAATTTAAAGATATAGAAATAACAATTGAAGTAAACCCAGGAACAGTTGATACAAAAAAGTTAAATGATTACAAAAAATTAGGAATAAATCGATTAAGTATAGGACTTCAAAGTACAAAAAATGATATTTTGAAAAAAATAGGAAGAATTCATACATATCAAGAATTTTTAAAGATATACAAACTAGCTAGAGAAACTGGATTTAAAAATATCAATATAGATTTAATGATAGGGATTCCAGGACAAAAGATTGGAGATCTAAAAAATACATTACAAGATATAATAAAGTTAGAGCCAGAGCATATTAGTGTATATTCTTTAATAATAGAAGAAAATACACCAATTGAAAAAATGTTAGAAAATGGTGAGATTAAATTACCAGATGAAGATTTAGAACGAAATATGTATTGGTATGTAAAAAATACATTAGAGTTAAATGGATATAATCATTATGAAATTTCTAATTTTGCTAAATTGGGAAAAGAATCAAGACATAATTTAAATTGCTGGAATCAGGAAGAATATATTGGTTTTGGAGTTGCTGCTCATTCATATTTGAATGGCATTAGATTTTCTAATACTATAAATGTTGAAGAATATATTCAACATATAGAAAACAATAGGAAAGAAGAAAATATACAAATAGAAGAAAGTCAAAGTTTAGAAGATAAGAAAAATGAATTTATGATGTTAGGCTTTAGAAAAATACAAGGTGTTGATATAGCAAGATTTAAGGAAAAGTTTATTGATAATCCGATTTTTTTATATCGTGAAAATTTAAATAAATTAGTAGAAGAAGGATTAATAGAAGTTGATTTAAATCATATTAAGTTAACAAATAAAGGAATTGATTTGGCAAATTTAGTATTTGAGGAATTTGTTGATGATTGCTAGTTATAGATTGTAAGAAATAATTATGATGTCCAGGCTTTAGCTCTCCCTATAATACTTAAATTTTATT
>ULMI01032565.1_pt1 | contig 12226 bp, 9 predicted proteins | sample 1951631 | NCBI WGS metagenome assembly ULMI01 (sample SAMEA4835548, study PRJEB28245) | human gut metagenome | biome: gut microbiome; material: fecal sample | place: Denmark | collected 2008 | reverse complement strand
CAAGTCAGGGGATCTTTTTATATGAAAATTTTTACAGATTATTATTTATCAACTATAATAATATTTTTTATTTGTATTTTATAAATATAATTTTCCACTTAATTTTATTTAGCCACAAACTTAAATATTAATTTTATCCTTTATTTCTTAGCTCATTTGTTATTTTTATTAAATTCACTACCAAATAATCTATATCTTCTTTTGTATTTTCATCCCCTAAAGTTATTCTTATTGTTCCCTCTAGCCATTCTTTATCTAATCCTATAGCCCTTAATACATGAGACGGAGTTGCAGTTCCAGATGAACAAGCAGAACCACCAGAAGCACATATTCCAACTTCATCAAGTTTCATTAAAATATCACTTGAATCGCAGCCTTTAAACGAAACATTTATATTTCCTGGTAGTCTATTTGTTAAATCTCCGTTTATTTTTATATCTTTAATATTCTCTATTAATCTTGATATACAATATTGTCTTAGAGCCAATAATTTTTTATTATATCTGTCTATATTGTATGTTGCAATCTCTATTGCTTTTCCTAATCCTACTATTCCAGCAACATTTTCTGTTCCAGACCTTTTATTTTTTTCTTGATGGCCACCATCTTGTATTCTTTCAAAATTTATACCTTTTCTTACATATAATGCTCCAACACCTTTTGGGCCATAAAATTTATGTGCAGACATCGAAAGCATATCTACATTCATACTCTGAACATCTATTTTTATATTTCCAACTGCTTGAACTGCATCTGTATGAAACACTATATTATTACAATGTGCTATTCTTCCAATTTCTTGTATATTCTGTATAGTTCCTAGCTCATTATTTGCCATCATAATGCTAATTAAAATCGTATCATTACATATGTTACGTTTTAACTGATTAATGTCTATAAAGCCATTCTCGTCGACATTTAGATATGTTACTCTAAAACCTTTGTGCTCTAAATTTTTACACGTATTTAAAACCGCTGGGTGTTCAATTTTAGATGTTATTATGTGGTTCCCTCTGCATCTATTTGCATATGCAAATCCTTTAATTGCTAAATTATCACTTTCACTTCCACAAGAAGTAAAATATACTTCCTCTTCACAACAATTTATTGCTCTTGCAACTTTTCGTCTAGCACACTCTATAGCTCTTTTTGCCTCACGGCCTATATAATATAAAGATGATGGATTACCATACTCTAAATTAAAATATGGTATCATCTCATTTAAAACTTCTCTCTTTACTGCAGTTGTTGCAGAATGGTCAAAATAAATCTCCTTCAAAAAATCACTTCCTATTCAATATATTATATTCAAACATAAAAAAACGGTGCTGGCTTTTAACCAACACCGTTTCCTTATTTTGTAGATGAATCTTTCCATCTATCTACTTTAATATCTCTATATGTGTCCATTACATCTCTATACTTTGAATATTCATCTTCCCATATTATTGAAGGAATCTTTTCAAATGCATTAGACATTTTTTCTGTTTCCTGTAAGAAAATTATTTTTTCTTGTGGCGACATTTTGTTGTACTTTTTTGAGAATAGATATAGTTTATCTAATTCTTCGTTTGCTTTTATAAATGACCAAAAGTCTTTTACTTCAATTCCAGCCATATTAATCTGCATTATAGCAACCATAATCAATGTTATAATTATGAATATTAATATTCCAATAACAACAATTGCCTCCATTTTTTTTACCTTCCTTACTTTTCAAGACTATTCTTCATTAAATATTGCCTCGAATTCTTCTCCTGTAATTTTCTCTTTTTCTAATAATACTTTTGCTACTGCGTGTAATTTGTCTTCATGTGTTTTTAATATTTCTTTTGCACTATTGTAGCATGTATCTAGAATTCTCTTCATTTCTTCATCTATTATTCCAGCAGTTTCCTCAGAATATGTTTTTTCCTGTGCGAAATCTCTTCCTAAGAATACTTCGTTTTGGTCTGAACCCAAAGTAATTGTTCCTACTCTTTGGCTCATTCCATATTTTGTTACCATTGAATTTGCAATTTTTGTAGCTCTTTCAATATCATTGCTTGCACCAGTTGATATATCGTCTAATATCAATTCTTCTGAAGCTCTACCACCTAATAGTGATATTATTTGTTCAATCATTTCTGTTTTAGACATAAATGATTTATCCTCTGTTGGTTGATACATTGTGTATCCACCAGCCATTCCTCTTGGAACTATTGATATTTCGTGTACTGCATCTTGTGTTGGTAAGAATTTACTTACTACTGCGTGGCCAGCCTCATGATATGCAACAAGCTTCTTTTCTTTTTCGCTTCTTACTCTTGTTGTTTTTTCTGGTCCCATTGTAACTTTAACCATTGCATCTTCAATTTCTTTTTCATGAATTTCTTTTAAATTTCTTCTTGCTGCAAGTAATGCTGCTTCATTTAATACATTTTCTAAGTCAGCACCAGAGAATCCAGCAGTATTTTTTGCAACTATTTTTAAGTCTATGTCATCTGCTAATTTCTTTTTTCTCGCATGAACTTCTAATATTTGCTCTCTTGCTCTAACATCTGGAAGTCCGACTACTATTTGTCTGTCAAATCTTCCTGGTCTTAATAAAGCTTTATCTAATACATCAGGTCTGTTTGTTGCTGCTAAAACTATAACGCCTTCGTTTGCAGCAAATCCATCCATTTCAACCAACAATTGGTTTAATGTTTGCTCTCTTTCATCGTGTCCTCCTCCAAGGCCTGCACCTCTTTGACGACCAACTGCATCAATTTCATCTATGAATACAATACAAGGAGCTTTTTTCTTTGCTTCTTCAAATAAATCTCTTACACGTGATGCACCAACACCAACAAACATTTCTACGAAGTCTGAACCACTTATTATAAAGAATGGAACTCCTGCTTCGCCTGCAACTGCTTTTGCAAGTAATGTTTTACCAGTTCCTGGTTGACCTACTAATAAAACACCCTTTGGAATATGTGCTCCCATCTCTGTAAACTTTGTAGGATTCTTTAAAAATTCTACTATTTCTTCTAATTCTTCTTTTTCTTCATCAACACCAGCAACATCATCAAATGTAACTCTGTTTTTGTCTGTTGGGTTTAATACTCTAGCTTTGCTCTTTCCAAATGTCATTGTTTTATTTCCATTTTGGCTATTTGCTCCACTCATTAATACAAACCAGAAAATAAAGAATATTACTATAATTCCTATTGGAGTTAAATATGCTAAGAAAATTCCCCATGCAGACTCAGATTTTTCAGTTACTGTTATGCTAGCTGATTTCATATTGTCTTGTAAATTTTCCATCAAGTTATCTACACTTGGCACATTAACTTTTTTCTCTATATTATCATTTTTTAGCTTTACTGTTGCAGAAGCACCGCCTGCATCTAGCTCAATCTTTTCTACTTGACCGGCATCAATCTTTGCAATCAAGTCTGAATATGAAAGTTTTGTATTTGAATTTTCTAATATTGTTGATATTGCTACCACCAAAATTACGCCAATTATTAGCCAAACAGCTAATGTTTTTAAACTATTTTTCAAAATATTTCCTCCTTTTGTTTGATACTATAAATATAATTTTTTGTTATATTTATTATTACTTTTTCCTTTCAGATATTTTGCAATATATCACATTTAAGCCATTATTTCAATACTTTCAGGCAAAGTTTATTATTACAAAATTGTTAAATTTTCGTAAATCTTACGGAAATAAGAATATTTATATTGACTATGAACAAACTTATATTTTTTAAGTTTCAACACATCGTTCTTGGTCGGAGCTCCTTCGGACTCCTCAAAATGTGAGCTCGGGTTTTACTTTTTTTAAATATAAGTTTGCTCCAGTCATTAATACGATAATTTTTCAAAACTTACTTTCCCGCCTTTTACGGATATTTTATAATATTTATTCGGCATCAAAAATTTATTTCCTATATTATTTCCACATAATTTTATAATATCCTCTACATGTTTCTTTTCTATACCATTCGATGTTCCGAATAATATTTTTGTAGTTTGCATTATTATTCTTGTTTTTATTACATATTCAAGTTTATTAAACTCTTTTAAGCCTAAAACTATTTTTGTGTTTTCTTGTTCTATTAGAATCTCTGTAAATGCTTCCTCCGTAACATTTTGCATGTAATCTTCTTCATCTAAAACAAGTTCAGAAAGTCTATCTAATGTTTCTATTATATTTGGATTAAATTTCTTTTGAATATATGGAATAAGTTCATTTCTTATTCTATTTCTTGTGTAAGTATTATCTTTGTTTGTTTTGTCAAATTTAGGTTGTAAATTTTTTTCTTCACAATAATTTTCAATATCGGCTCTATCGCATTTTATTAGAGGCCTTATAAATTTTCCTTCTCTATATGGTTTTATGCCTCCTAGTCCAGAAATTCCACTTCCTCTTAAAATGTGCATCAATACTGTTTCTGCATTGTCGTTAAGGTTATGGGCAATTGCAATTTTATTTGCACCAACCTTTTCTGATATTTCATCAAAAAATGCATATCTTTCACGTCTTCCACATTCTTCTGTACCAATCTTTAATTCTGTTGATTTTTTCAAAATATCAACAAATTTCACATAGCAGTCAATTTCTTTATTCTTACAATATTCTTGCACATATACTGTTTCAGATTTAGCTTCTTCTCTTATCATGTGGTTTAAATGTGCAACTACTATCTTTTTTATTTGTAATTCTTGTTCTAATTCAATCAGATTATCCAATAGGCACATCGAGTCTGGTCCACCAGAAACAGCCACTATAATAGTATCGTTTGGTTCTATTAAATTATACTTTTTTATTGTATTTAATATTGTTTCTTTTACCATATAATATTTCATTCCTCACTTTTTACAAGCTGTATATTATTATAATTTATAGCTTAAAAAAATTACTCTCTATATTTATCCAGGTTAGCAAATTTAGTATATTGTCCAAGCCATGCTAGGTCAACAGTTCCAGTAGAACCAGCTCTTTGCTTTGCTATTATTACTTCTGCTTGATTTTTCTTTTCTGAATCTTCATTATAATAGTCGTCTCTATACAAGAACATAACTATATCAGCGTCCTGCTCGATAGAACCAGATTCACGCAAGTCTGAAAGCATAGGTCTATGGTCAGGTCTTGCTTCAACGGCTCTAGATAGCTGTGAAAGTGCAATTACTGGTACTTCAATTTCTTTTGCAAGAATTTTTAAAGATCTACTTATCTCAGCAATTTCTTGCTCTCTGCTTGACGTTTTACCACTTCCTTGAACAAGTTGCAAATAGTCGATTATTACTAATCCTATATTCTTTTCTAATTTTAATTTTCTACATTTTGCACGTATTTCCATTACAGAGATACCTGCTGTATCATCTATAAAAATTTGTGCTTGTGATAGTTCCCCAGATGTTTCTGCAAGCTTACTCAAGTCTTCATCTGTTAATTCACCAGTTCTTACAGCATTACTATCAACTAATGCTTCGCTACACAAAATTCTGTTAGCAACTTGATCTTTCGCCATTTCCAAGCTGAATATAGCAACCGGAATGTTTGCCCTTGTAGCAGCATATGCACCAATATTTAATGCAAATGCGGATTTTCCCATTGCTGGTCTAGCAGCAATTAATATAAACTCAGAGCCGTGAAGTCCGGCAGTCATTCTGTCTAAGTCAATAAATCCTGTTGGCACACCAGTTACGTGTTGTTTCTGATTATATAATTCTTCTAACTTAGCAAAAGACTCAACTAAAACGTCTTTAATTGGAGTGTAACCCTTCTGGCTCTTTTTTTGCATAACATCAAAAATTTTCTTTTCTGCCAAATCCATAACCCTTTCCGGTTCTTCTGTTGGTTCATACCCCATATTTAAAATTTCATTTGCAGTTTTTATTAAATTTCTAAGCATAGCCTTTTCTTCTACTATTTTTATGTATCTATCAACATTTGCCGTAGTTGGAACTTTATCTGGAAGAACAGCAATATATTCTAGTCCTCCAACGGCTTCTAACTTGTTCATAGAAGAAAGCTCTGCCTTTAAAGTTATAATGTCTATAGGCTCTGCCCTATTATAAATATTCAAAATAGCTTCATAAATTATTTTATTGTCTTCTCTATAAAAATCTTCTGGTTTTAATGTTTCAATAGCTGAACTAACTGCATCTTGGTCTGTAAGCATACTTCCAATTACAGCTTGCTCTGCTTCTATATCCTGTGGTGGCACTTTGCCTAAATCCATTACAATCTTCCTTTCATAGTTTATTTTTTATTTAAATTAGTAGTTGGAAAAGAATTAAATTTTGGCAAGAAAAATACTGTATGTAACCGCGTTGTAAATGAGATTTGACGTAGCCAAAATTGTAATTATTTTTCAACGTTACTCTGCGATAATATCAACCTTTAACTTACCCATAACACCTTCATACAATTTAACATCAACTGTTACAGTTCCAAGTGTCTTGATAGTTTCAGATAATATTATTTTTTTCTTATCTATCTCTATTTTATAATCCTTTTTTAATCCTTCAGAAATTTCTTTGCTTGTAACTCCTCCGAAGATTTTTCCATTTTCTCCAGCTCTTACTTTAATTTTTAGCATAATTCCTGTAAGTTTCTTAGCAAGCTCTTCTGCTTCTTTCTTTTCGGTATCTTTTCTAAATTTATTTGACTCTTGCTTAGATTTTAATTTGCTCATATTTTCATTATTAGCCTCAACAGCTAGTTTTTTAGGAAATAAGAAATTACGTGCATATCCGTCACTTGCTTCAATAACCTGATCTTTCTTTCCTACTCCTTTTATATCACCTAATAAAATAACCTTCATAATAATTGTCTCCTTCCTATTTTTGTGTCACATCTATTTTACTATCTTATTTAAGATTTGTAAACATTTTTTATATTACTCTTTTTTTTAATTTTTGTAAAAAAAAGTATGTGTACTCGCAGATACACATAATCCATCAACTTATTCACTCTGATTATAACAAGCTTTTTATATTGATAATAATAAAACATTTTCTTGCCTTTTTCAAATATTTTTCGCCCAAAAAGGGGCGTTCCTATTGGGCGAAATTTACGATATTTCTGTAAAATATTCGTTTATTCTATTTATTAATTCTTGTTTTACTTCTTCTTGTGTCATTCCTTCTACTTGAGCTCCGGCAACTGTTATATGTCCTCCGCCACCAAGTTTTTCTAGTATTAATTGCACATTTATGTCACCAATAGATCTACCACTAATATAGATTTTGTCACCCATTTTTCCAATTACGAATGATGCTGTTATATTGCTTATTGTTAATAATTCGTCTGCTGCTTTCGCACATGTAATGTTTGCATCACTATCTTCTTTGTCATATATTGAAATCGCGATTGTATCGTCTATTATCTCTGATTTTGCAACGATTTCAGATATTTTGTTATAAGTTTCTAGGTCACTTTGGAACCATTTCTTTACTTTTATAATATCTACTCCACATTTTCTTAAAAATGCTGCGGCTTCGAAAGTTCTTACACCTGTTTTAAATGTAAAGTTTTTTGTATCCATCATTATTCCAGCATACAAGGCTTCTACTTCAAATTTAGTAAGTTTTACCGTTTTTTCAGCATATTCTACAAGCTCTGTTACAAGCTCGCAAGCAGATGATGCATATACTTCGTGGAATGTAAGTATTGCATTTTCTATATAATCTGTTCCTCTTCTGTGGTGGTCTATTACAACAATTTTATCTGTCTTGTCTAGTAATTCTGGAGCTTCAACATAGTTTTTCTTATCTGTATCAACTACTACTAATAATGAATCTGCACTTATTTTGTTTAAAGCTTCAGCCTTGTCAATTATAACATCATTGTATTCTTCTATATCTTTCAAATCATTTATAAAGTTATCTAAGCTTGTACCATTTGTTTCATTTACAATATAAGCGTCTTTTCCTATTGTTTTTGCAATTCTATACACGCCCATTCCAGAGCCCATAGCATCTATATCACTATTAGTATGGCCCATTATTATAACATTGCTTGCACTATTCATCAATTCTTCTAATGCTTGTGCAACAATTCTCGCCTTAACTCTTGTACGCTTTTCGACTTCTTGAGTTCTACCACCAAAAAAGTAATATTTACCATTTTGCTTTATAATAGCCTGGTCTCCGCCACGTCCTAAAGCTATGTCTATTACAGCCTTAGCCGATTTATATTCTTCTGAATTTGTTTTTTCATTTTCAGAAATTGCAATACTCAATGTTAATTGAATATTATCTTGAGTCTTTATCTCTTTTATTTCATCTAAAATTTCAAATTTGTCTTCTTTTATTTTTTCTAAGTTCAATTGATCAAATATGCATACATAGGTATCTCTTTCAGACTTTACAAGTAATCCATCGTACTTATTCACCCAAGAATATATGTTTTTTTCTGCATTTGAAGTGATTTTTAATTTTTCCTCTTCTGTCACTCTCTGCATCAATTCTTCGTAATTATCTAATACTATAATTCCTATACAAGTTCTAGAATTATTGTATTCTTCTAACAATTTCACATAGTTTGTCTCATCTAAAAAATATACTGTTGCCATATATTCTGATGAATTTTTATGCTCTTTTTCTCTAAGCTTTGTATATTCTGCAATTACCTTATAGTTTTTATCACCAATTTTCATACTTTCAGAAATTGATATATTATTTGTGTTTTTTCCATTTTCAATTTTTAGTTTTAGCTCTTTTATTACGTCTGTTAAAGTAGTTCCAGTATCTATATTGGCAAACTCTTTAATAAAATTGCTACTCTTCCAAATTATATTTCCATTCGTTTCTAAAACAACTAATGGAAATGGCGAGTTTATTATAGTACTTTGTGCTGCTTTATCAACACTTACAGTAAGCTCATTAATATGCTCCGAGATTTCTGTTTTTCTCTTATTATTTGACCATATTGTGTACACAAAAATAGCAATGTACGCTAAAATAGATGGTATTATTGCCTTAGGCTCAACCACGCATAAAATTACCAATATAATAGCAATTACTACCAAGTATATTTTTGTTCTCGAAATTAATTTATCTAAATTTAATTTAGTTTTCGGCATATATTTTATCTCCACCTTTATATACCTATTTTACATTATTTTGAAGCATTTGTCAATTTTCCGCTTAATTTCAACCTTTTTCAAAATTTTGCTAAACCATTATAAAGTCTCAAACATTTAAGTTTTAAAAGCAAATCAGTTATTTACACCATATAAATATGTCTAAAAGCATTATTTTTCTCAGTAGTTTTTCTATTATAGCAAATCTGAACTTTTCAATTTTCAGTCTTTACTCTATTTCTTACGCTCCTCTATAAAATCTAAAATTTCAGTAATTTTTATCTATTATACTATAGATTGACTTTTGTTATACTGTAGCTTGACTTTTATTATTCTTTATCCTGTCTTTTTTATCTGTTTTAATTAATACAAAATTTTGAGTATCTTTCTTGTGTTCTCTTGCTGGCAAGTTTTCTTCTGCTCTTGCTACATATGTATTTATTCCTGTATGTTCAACTAAATATTTATGTTTTCTATACAAAATTACCATATTCTTATTATTTTCTTCTATTATTAATAAATCATTTTTTATAAGTTCATTATCTGCAAAATATTTTGTATTTAACCCACAAATCATTGGCAGAATTATACCTATTACTACTTCGTAAAATGTATTTACCTGTTCTAAGGCATTCATCTCTTTTCTTTTTCTTATTCTTGCAGTTTTAGCAATTACATTTGCACTTTCTATAAACTCTTGTTGAGAATATTTCTTTTCTCCTGCTAAGCTTACTATTATAGTGCTCTTCTCTCTGTTTTCTTCTTTTGAAAGATTATCTATACTATAATTTTCTATGTATCTTCCTATGTTTATTAGTTTTTCGTATTCTATAATTGGGAATTGATTTTCAGAATCAAAATTTATTAGGTTAAAATTATTACAATTATTATTTTTTATTATTTCTAAGACTTTTTCTTTATATGTACTTGAAAAAAATATTGTGTTTATATTATATTTTTTTATTACTTTTTCTATTGTATTTTTGCTAAGTTTATTATCTATTAATATTACAGCATTGTTTACCATTATGTTTGCGAGATATGTTACTAAAAATTCATATCTGAATTCTGATATTATCGCTATTTTATTATTTCGTATTTGGTTTTCTTTTGATTTTATTACTCTTGCCATTGAATATATATCAAACCTAAAATTGAAATAGTTTATATTTTTTATATAGTCACTTTCTATTGTTATTGCCTTTTTAGTTTTGTACCTATTGTATGCAAAATCTACCAGTTCTTTCACTGTGTTTATTTTTCTCATATAATCACTTTCCCTTCAATTAAATTACTTTAATTATAAGGTAGTCCAATTTTAAAGTCAATTTAAATCGTAAGTCAAATTATTACCAATTTCTACAAATTTTTATTTTATGGTAAAAAAATAATGAGAATTTTACATTTTCTCATCATTTTTTGTCTGTTTTTAAGTCTTTTATGTTCAATAATATTAATTTTTTAATGTTATAACATTAGAAATTTTTAGAATTCAATCAAGTTATAATTCTTTATCTTTCTATATCATCCATAGTACTTCTTTTATCAACTTGATGTAATTGTTCTAATTGTCTTTCTGTAATATTTATTACTTTACCACAACAAGGTTTAAAATCTTTATTTCCATATACAAGCCAAATAATATTTTCTCTTTTTAGATCTTCTTTTGGCATAGTTCCAGGACAAGGATAACCATCAGTAAAAACAATTTTGTTTATTTCTCTTTTTTTAGTAAAACCTCTTACTGCTAAATCCCAATTTTCTGTCCATGCGGACCTTCCTCTAGCACCTCTAGGTATAGTAAAATTGTCTATTTCTCTTTCATTTTTTATATCTACAAATCCCCAAAATTGTTCATTGAAGCACCCTACTCTTAGTTTTGATTGTTCTAATAATGGCTTTAATTGTCTTAAAAAAGATTTCACTAACCTTAAATCTACTGACCCAGAAACATCAATCATAACTTCAGATTCAGCTTCATCTTCTATGTCATTTTCTTCTAATCTATATGCGTAATTATTTTCTGCAATAGAACGTCTTTGGCTCCAAATCGTTTCTGTTTTTTCTACTTCTCTTCGTAATAAAACTTTCCAATCAATTTCTTCTTTACTTTTTCCTATGTTTTCTAATTTTATTGTTCCCTCTGTACCTCGTATATCTTTTTCAGTCTTTTCGCGTCTAGATTTGAATTTTTCTCTTTTTTCTTTTCTATTCTCTTCAAATTCTTCTCTTTCATCAAAATCTTTATTTGTTTGCTCGTCTCCATTTTGCTTTTGTTCTTGTTCATCTTCTTGTTTTTGTGAATTTTTATCTTGTCTTTGCTCTTTCTGTGGAGAATTTCGCTGTTTAAATGCTTCTTCCCATAGACTATGATCATCACCTTGACTTTTGCCTTCATTTGGACTTTGATTTTCAGTTTGCCCCGCATTTTCATTATCTTGTTCATTTTCTTGTTCTTGGTTACGATTTTGATTATTATTTTGCTCTTGTTCTCTCCTTTCTTTTTCTTGCAATAATTTTTGATAAAATTCCTCTGCTGAATAGTTTAATGCTTCTGGCATATTTACATATCCTTCTTTAACCCTAAATCCATCTCTTTCTAGATTTGCATTTATAATAGCATCAGTTGCTATATTCCAAAGCTTTAAATCCCTTTTTACACCATTTTCGTCCTTTAGTCTATACATATGCATAAATTTTATATGCATTATTTCATGTGCTATTGTAAATAATCTGTCATTCTCACTTAAACTTGCAAAATAGTTAGGATCAACATATATATTTTTTCCATCAGTTGCTGCTGTATGATATGGCAAGTTATCTTTGAATTCAATACTAGCTACTGCTATTTCACTACCAAATCTAGGATATTTTGCTAGCATTTTTCTTTTTGTATCATAAATTAAATCTGTTATTTCACTCATTTATATGTTTCCCCTTATATAAATATATTTAGATTTTTAAGGTCACTATAAAACATTTATTTTTATTAATGACATTTATAGTATAATCACCTTATGTTATTAAAACTGTGGTTTCTTTTACTTTCTGGGAATTAACTATCATAATTTTTATGACCAATTATTCTCTTTCATTTTCTCTACTCCCAACTTTTTCATTAGAACCTCTTGTTAAATGTGAACTATACATTTGTCCTA
>ULMI01000049.1_pt1 | contig 13062 bp, 2 predicted proteins | sample 1951631 | NCBI WGS metagenome assembly ULMI01 (sample SAMEA4835548, study PRJEB28245) | human gut metagenome | biome: gut microbiome; material: fecal sample | place: Denmark | collected 2008 | reverse complement strand
AATAGCATATATCCTTCTGGTGATTCTGTTTCAACTATATAATATGTTGTTTGAACTTTCTCCCAGTCATATTTATATACTTCAGCTCCAGTTATTTCATCATTTACTTTATATTCAACTTTATTTAATGCATCTTCACCGAATTCCAATCCTGTGAATTCTGCAACACCATCTTCGCCAGATATTGCCTCAACATCATTTCCTTCAGTATCTTTTAAGAACACCTTATTTTCAGCATTTTCTTTACTTGTTGCTATTTTAAAGTGTGCACCTGATAAAGCTTTTCCTGTTTTTTTATCATATTTAAACAATCCAACTCCACCTGTATGAACCTCTGGTTTTTCTGATTCAACTGTGCTTCCATTTCCATATGTTAATGTTGCTTGATTTGGTACAGATTGATTTAATGCTATTATATTTCCATTATCATCTAACGCAAATTTAGTATTAAATCTAACTTCTATAGTCTTACCAATATTATTTTTTACTGTTTCAGATATAGCTTGATCTTGTCCTATAAATGTTATTTTTAACATTCTAGATGCTTCATCATATGCTACTTTATAATCTGTTCCTTCAACTAAATCAGCAACTATATTTTTTCCCTCTATAATTTTTACAGAAGCAATTCCTTCATATGTCAATCTATCATCTATTTTATCTGATATTTCATAAATAGAATACTCCTCTACACCATTTGGTAATGATGTATTTATTACCCAATCATGTAATACCTTTTTAGCATCTTCTTCACTTTCATATGTATCGCCAGTTATTTCATTATAATATCCAGAGCTTTGATTTTCTACATCTTTTACACCTTTATGAATTGTAGGCTCTACTCTATTTTCTGCTTCAACTAATATTTCATCTTCCTTAACCTCAACCAATTTTGCATTTGCTATTGTTGTAGGTTCACTTGGTTTTAAACTATATGTTTCTCCATCAGCATTTGTTTCTGAAACTGCAATAAATGTTATTGGACCATCTAATCCTATATATCCATCAGGAACTGTTGTTTCTTCTATTGTTACTTCATATGTTATTCCTGCTTTAGCAATATTAATATTTTCAATTAATATTTTGCCATTTTCTACAAAAATTTCTTTTGTTCCATCAATAGCATTTCCTTCGCCATCTCTAACAAACTCATTAGTTTCTTTATTTACAATTTTAATTTTAAATCCTGCTCCATCTAGAGGAGTTGTTGTCCCTTTTATGTATTTTACTAAGTTAAAATCAAATGAACCATACTTTTCAGGATTTTCAACTTCAAGTATTAATGTATTTGTAGACTTATCAAATGATAACATCGCTTTTACTTTTTGATTATGTATTGATTTGTTAAATACAAGTTTTCCATTTTGTTCAGTTGCTTCTTTATCACCAACTGCTAAACCTATGCTTTCAACATTGTAATTATTATTTTTATTAATAGTAATTTTAATTGGCTCTGTAAATCCTACAAACATATCTGTATTATTTTCACCAACATCAGCTTCTTTTAAAGTAAATGTATCTGGTGTAGCAATATCTCTTATATTTATAACATCATTCCAAATTGCCACAGGTTCTGTTGATGTAACAATTTCACTATAATTTTCTTCTGATAATGGCTTACCACCTTTTTCTAATTGAAGGCTTCCAATATTTCCACCAATTAGATTAAATTTTGCTCCTGCCACAGCTGTTGTTGTTCCTTTTTTGTATTTTATTATTTTTAAAGAATACGTACCTTTCTTCTTTTCATTTGGAATTGTTATTTTTACAGTATTATTAACTATTTCTGCAGTTACTTCTGCTGTTTCATCGTTTTCTAATTTTACAGTCTTTTTAGCTACTCCATTATCATCAATTGTTCCATTCTCAAAATAAACAGTATTTAATTTATATGTAATATTATTACCTTCTATAATTTTTTTCTTTGTAACATTTACTGTTAATGAACCATTTATTTTATAATATTCATCATTTGTATTTATTTCTTTTATTTCATATGTATCAACTTCATCAACATTATTTTTGTCAATATTAACTTCGAGTGGATTTCCATCTTCACCATTTACATATGTTATACCATTCTTTTCAGTCGGATTTGTAACTATGTCATTTACATTAAATGTTACTCCAGCTATTGCTTGTTTACTATCTTTATCAATTTTTGAAAGCATTACTTTATATTTTCCAGGTGTATTTAATATATTTAAAAACACATCCTTTTCTTCAATAGCTACATAATCTTTACCTTCTTCAAGCTCAATCCATTTTTCTGAATTTTCATCTGTTCTATAGTATGCTTTTGTTTCTTTTACAACATATTCTATTAGATTTCCATTTTTATCGTATTTTTCACAATTTCTCCATGATGCCATATCATTACCAATTACAGATTTTGTATCTCCAATTTTTATTGTTTCACCCTTTTTGTATAATTCCATATCAACTCTGTATAAATTAGCATTTGCTACATTTTCCCATTGTTTTGATTTAGCAACTACTTCTGTTACAGTATGGTTATTTGTTAATACTATTACGCCACCTTCAGTTGTTGTATTTACTGTATAACCTGATGGAACTAAAGTTTCTTCTACAGTATATTCGGCCACTTTACCATTTATATTTTTAGGTAATTTTTCCCATGTATATTTCCAATTGTTATTTGAATTTAATGTTACCGGATTTTCTACACCATTTTTTTCATATTTTACAAAATTACCATCTTTTTTGTATTTTAATTCTACATTTATTGAATCTGGTCTTAAATTGTTTTCATCATTGCCATCTACCCAACGTTTTTCAACAGGAACTGATGTAAGCTCTGAATTTTCAATTGTTAATGTAATTGTTATTTCATCATTTTCTTTACTTGCATTCATTGTTACATCAAGATTTTCCCCATTATCATCTGTTACTGTAATTTTTTGCTCTGTAATATTTGATATATTAATTTCCCTTGTCTCATTATTAATTGTCAATATAGCTTTATCTACACCTGCAGTATAGTCTTCATACTTCTTTTCTATAACTAGATTTATATCATATGGATATTTACTATATACACCTTCATATGAACCTAAGTCGTCTTCCTTAATCGTATATGTATCTTTTTTCTCATAATTTTCTTTTGATACTGTTATTAACTCACTACCTGTTGTTTCTACATCTTTAGTTACACTAGCATATCCTCCATTTGCTGTTTTATCCATATTAGTATTAACTGTTTTTTCAGCTGTTCCAGTTTGGTTATCAACATTTAAATTTGCTGTTCTAGCAAATGTTATGTCATTAAGTGCTGTTCCATCTGTTCCTACTTTTTTAATATTTACTTTGTATTTGCTTGGTATAGGTTGTCTTGGATTAACAACTACTATTGAATATGTTATTTCACTACAATCTGTACTTCCAGTACCACTAACCAATATTTTATAATTTAAACCATTTACATCTTGAACATCCATTGGTATTTCTGTTCCTTGGTTGTAATCTTGCTCTGCAACACTTTCAAAATCACCATATGCTCCTGTCCATTTTCTATATTTATTAGTTAATAAATTAATTTCAACATAATCTTTGTTAGTATCATCTTTATCTATACTTAGTGTAATTCTATTAGCATATGCTCTATTTTCATTAGATATATGACCTTTACTTATGCTTACACTTATTGGTTTGTTTAATTTTGCATAACTATTTTCGTGTTTGCCCATATAAATTTCACTTATTTCATATTCATCCGGTGAAGAATTGTAATCTTTAATTGGTACTTTTACAAAGCCATTTTCACCTTCATAGTCTTTCGCCTCTTCTCCTAATTCATCTGTTATACAAATTACACCATCACTATTAGTTTTAAAATCTTTTTCGTCAATTTTTTTGTTACTTGTTGGATTTGAAGTTGAAGTATTATTATTTATCATTCCAGTTCTTTTAAATGTAACTTCATCAAGTACTTTTTCATCTTCTCCCTTTTTAGTAAGGTTTATTTTATACTTTCCAGAATTATCTTCTCGTTCGTCATTTACATATACAACTATACGTTTATTAAAAAATGTCACTGCATTAGAAATTGAATCATCATATGGATTGTCTATTTTTATAGATAAATTCTCATCAACTCTTACAGTATAAGTTATACCCTTCTTTAATTCATCTGGTATTATATATCCATCTGGAGGAGTTATCTCTTTAATGTTAATCTTTAATATATCATTAACTTTTATTGGTAGATTGTTTAAAACAATTTTACCGTTTATTCCTTTTCCACCTGTTACATCTGTAGGATTACTGCTATATAAATTTTTAATTACAGTACCATTTTCGTCAACATTATCAATAGATATCTCAAACTCAGCACCATCTAGGTTACGTGCTATAGTTTCACCTTTAATATTGCTTCCTTCTTTCATTACTTGTAATGATATCTCACCTGACTTTTGATTTGGAACAACAACTGTTATAACATCTTCTATATCTAATACTGTTATTTTTTCACTATCATCTTCTCCATCACCATTTATTTTGTCATCTATTTTTTGTTTTTCAGTAATATTGTTAATTATATATGCTTCACCTTTGCTTTGTGTAAGCTTTCCATTCGATTCACGAGTAAATGTAATAGGTATTATTAGTGTTCCTTCAAACATCTTATATGATGGATCTGTAATTGCAGTTTCTGTAATAGCTAGATAATTTGTTATTGAACCACTTTTAACATCTGGCATTACTATATCTTTCAATTTTATTTCACCATCTGTTGTTGTATATTTTTCCTTTTCATTCAAATTAACTCCATCTTTATCCTTAAATTCAGCCAATTCCGTAAAGGTATCATCAGAATATAATTTTATATTAAAGTCTGCACTTGCATCTCCAGAAAGTATAATATTTTCTCCTGTTGTTGCATTTGTCTTTGCTAAATTAATATCATATGTTGGTTTATCATCCCTCCATGTCACCTCTATTGTATAATCGCCTGCAGAATTTTCTTTTAAAGAAACTGCCACTATGTAATATTCAAAATATTCATTTGAGGTCATTTTATCACTTATATACAAAGTCTCTCCTTGATATATCGCTCCCTTTATTACATCTTCATCTTTAATAACAACACGATTTATTGTATACTTGTTATCTTTTTTATATTTATATATATCTAATTTTAAATTTAATTTATTTATATTATATGATGCAGGGGATTCTTTTTCTTTTATCCAATATGTATCTGGATAATCTGTATTTGTTATAGCTACATCTTTTACTATTGAAGTTACTGAATCTTTAGTTGTTGTTACATCCGGTAAATTATTTATAATTGGTTCAACATCTTCATCATATTCATCATTATTTAATGATTGTTGTACTGAATATTTAGCATCTGAAAGAGTACTAATGAATTTTGCATTTTCATTTTGATAATTATCTTCTTGGTTATCTTTTAATTCTTTTTTTACTATATTAATATTATATGAACCTTCATATGTTTCATCCGCTAATATTAATGTAATATTTACATTTTCATCTCCTGTATCATCAATCATTGCAAATACTCTGTCATCTATTGTTCCGTATGATTCAAATGCTTTATTTGGATGCTTACTTGAATTTAGTCTAATTTGTTCATCATAATCTGGTATTCCATTACCATCGGCATCAGTAAATACAAGCATAGATATTGGTTCATAATAACTTTCCTCACCATCTTGAACTAAGTTATTATACACAAACATTGTTATTGGTCTATTATATATTACATAATCAGATGGCGCACTTTTTTCCCTAATTGTATATATTTCATAATCATCTGGAATTACACTTACATCTTTATATGCTGATGTGTAATCTCCTTGAATGGTTGTTATTGATTTTTGATTACTTTCAATCACATTGCCATTTTCAGATCTTTTTTGTTCAACTCTTTTTTGTTCAACTTCAAAAGTAACATCTTTAACCAATTTTTCTTTTATTGAACCATCTTTTAAATCATCTAAATTAAAGTCTTTTTTATTTAATTTTGCTAAACTTACATTGTATTTCTTTGTGTTGTTTTCATCAACCATAACAAATTGTATATTATTTTCTTCGCTACCATAATACACCATAAATCCGCCGTCTTTATCTAAAACAAATGTGTTACCATCTTCTACTATTTTCGTAGATATTGCTTCTGAATTTGGAAGTCCAGTATCAGGATTTAGCGTTGGATTTTTGTATATGTCAACAGTAATATTTTTCAATTCTATATTTGCTTTCAAATAATTATTAATTAATACATAATATACATTATCATTTAATTTTCCACCTTTAGCAGGCTCTTTTTCTTGTATCCTATACCAAATACGGAAATATGTTGGATCATCTATTTCTCCTCCAGTAATATTTGTATATTTTTCTTTTTCAGTTGTTACAAGTTTTTCATCTGTTCCTTCTCCAATTTCTACCCACTCAGTTGTTTTTCCTACACCATTTGAAAAACACTGTTTTACAGAGAATTTTGCCCCTTCTACAAGACTTGTTGTATCAGAAAATTCCTTTTTTACATCATTCAAATTCTCTGGATAATCATATTCACTTAATTTTCCTTTTGCCAATTTCTTACCTAATCCTATATTATATTCAACAGGATTATATGGATTTATAATTGGAACAGTTATATTAGCTGGATCTGAATTATTATCCACATTTATATTATTAACATCAACATAGCGTTTTGTATTTCCATCGCTATCTGTATATATATTATCTTCATAATCTTCCGATAGATATTCTAATTCGCCACTTTTTGTTATTTGACATAACATTTTATATTCATCATTTGGATAAGCTACAAATATACTTCCAGATGATGTATCACATACAATTTTCATGAAAATGTATCTACAATCAATATTTTGATTTTTTTCTCCTGTTACATCAAAAAATCCATCTGTATAAAGATCATTATTACTTTTTTCCGTAATCCATACATATTTAACATCTCCTCTTTTCATCTTTTCAATTGTAAATGGATTTTGCATTGCATATTGACTATAAATGCTTCCCTTCATATTACCAGATGTAGGTCTTTCACTTTCTGAATCAAACACCCAATATTTTAGCATTACATCAGTCGCTTTTGCATTATTCGTTGCTTTCTTATTAATTGCAACATTTACATCTTTTTCTTCTTTATTATTTTTATATGTTACAGTAATAGCATTCGCACTTATTTCAACACCAATTACATATCCAGGCGTAGCAACATCTGTATCAATTGATGCTAACCCTAATGTAATTTGAACTTTGTTTCCTGTATCTGGCTTTAAATCTTTAGCCCATGTACCAGCACGAACTCTTACATTTGAAATTTGATATACCGATGAATTTCCGTTATTTTTTATAGTTTTTGTAACTTCTAATTCAATTATACCGCTATTATTTTTATATCCTTCTGGAGCTTTGCTTTCATATATTTTATATTTATCTACTTTTGTAATATCATCTATTGTAACATTATTAGATTTACTCTTCTCAAACACTACTGGTGTGGCTGATTTCTTATCAGCTATAGTAGTTGTTGTTGATAAATCAGTAGAAGTGCTTGAATTGTTTTTAAATTGTTCAATTTTAAATTCTGCACCAGCTAATACATCACTATAATCACCTAATACAGTATTTGAAGTATCAGCATCTTTTTTTGATACAGATATATGATAATCACCTGAAATTGAATAATTATTTGCTACTTGAAATGCCCATATAGGACCCACTTTTTTCGTTTTATTATTATCATCATTATATTCTTTTGCATAATCAGGATCTCCATTGTTTATAGTAACACCAACATCTTTTCCATTAATTTTAGTCCAAGAACTTTCTATTCTCCAATGTGTACATCCATTTCCATAATCTTTTACAACAGAGTCATCACATTTAATCCCCATAGCATTTAATTTTGCTATTGCCTCATCTTTAGTTCCTAAGTTTCCTATATATATCCATGCATGATCATTATAATTTTTTCCAAAGCCCTTACCATATGAAACAATAATTGTTCCCATAGGTAATTCTCTTTTTACATTATCGCTTCCATAATATTCCCAATATCTTAAATTTGAATCTATTGGATCGTTTACTTTTAATACATTTATATCATTCCAAGCACCATCTCCTCTTTTAACTTTTAACGCCGTATTATACACACCCGTAGATTCACTTGCCTTCCATTCATTAGTTGTTGGATAATATTTCCATGCTCTAGATGGATCTACATTCCATTCATTAGTTGTTGTATTATATTTCCATACTGCAACTTGTGGAAAATAATTGCCATCTGGACTTAACCAATGAAGAGTGTCAACTGGAACATTATTATTAAAACTAAATCCACTTGTTTGCATGTTTAATGAACTTAGAGTCCACCATACTAAACCAGAACAATCTACTGATGTTACATCGCTTGCAACCTTCGCTCCTATATTCGAGTTTTTACTCCATGGATTATAACCATTTATTTGCCCTTTTCCCCCGCCATTGATAGCCTTTTCCAAGTAATTCTGATGCTTTCTTTATTATCTCAATTCCATTTGTACTATAAGTTACATTATTTACTTTTGGATTACTTGTTGTAACATTTCCTTTTTTCTTATTATCCAATACAACTTTTCCAGATAAATTATCCTCTGTCTCAGCTAACTGACTATTATTTGTAGTTGTTTTTTTATATTGTAATATGCTTATAATTGTAACTATAATCAAAGTCACAACTAAAACTGTTAAGCCTACCTTTCTTTTCATGTTAATTCTCCTTTCATTTTTTCAATATTACTTTTTATTTTAATTATTTATTAATATAAGTCAAATTAGCTTATTTTGTAATTTCATGTGTCTTTTTTACGGATTTTATCACTTTTAGGCATTATTACAGTTTCATTACATTTTTACTAATATTCTATTACAAATAAACTTGTATATGTGCTTTATTGATTCCGTAATATTTTTTACTATTTTATAAGAGATATTATTGTTGGAAAACTTGCATGATTATTTATATTTTTTCAATAGTCTTTACATATCTTTCTACCAGGACCGTCCCATTTTTTCTAATCTTCAAGTTACTCATGGCAGGACCGTCCCATTTTTAAATAGGTAAAAAAAGATATATCTTGAATTAATTCAAAATATATCTTTTTTATTTAATCAACTAATACTTTTTTCTTTATTACTATTATTCCTGTTGTTACTATTAATATTGTTCCTAAAGCTATTGACATATACATTACTATTTCACTACCTGTTTTTATTGTTAACATTACTGGTGCATCGTCTATATCGTCTTCTCCTGGTACATTGTTTCCTGGTGTTGAATCTATATCTGGTGCTCCATAATCATTGTGATCTTCTTCTATTTCTGCTGTGTTAATCATTACTCCCATGTTTTCTTTGCTGTTTACCCATGTTAATAATATCTCAACTTCTGCACTTTCTCCTGGTTGTAATGTTGTTCCGGCAAGTTTTTCTGTTACTAGTTTGCCATCTTCTATTTTCCAATCAGGGTTATCTTCTTGTACGAATTTTAGTCCTTCTGGTACATCGTCTCTTATTTTTGTTGCCTCTCCTGCTATTTCTCCTTCGTTTGTTATACGTATACTATATTTAAATTTTACTATTACATCATCTATTTTACTTTTTCTTAAATCAACTTTTACTACTTCTTCTGGATCATCTTCTGCTTTATGTCCTGTTTCTGTTACTACTGTTTGTCCATTTTCTGTTACTATTGCTTGTGTTACCCATTTACGTAATGCTAAATCAAAATATTTATTTACAAGTTCTATAGTTATTGTATTATCTTCAATATTCCATTTTACCAATCCATCTTCTGATGTTTGATTTTTTTCTAATTTTTCTCCATTAATTTCAAGATATGTTTCATCTGTGTTTAGTTCAAAATCATCTTCATTTTCTTTTCCAATAATATTTAAACTTATTTTTTTATTATATTTTCCATATCCCTCTGGTGCTTCTGTTTCTTCAATTTCATAAACATCTTGTTGATTATCTTGTGAAATTGTTTTATTATCTGCTATGTTTAATATACCATCTTCTGTTGATTTTTCTTCTCCATTTATTGTGAATTTTGCTTCTTTATTCTCTATTTTTTCACCTTTGCTATTTGTTTTTACTAGTTTAATATTATATCCTCCAACTTTTGGTTGATCTTTAATTGTTAATACAATTGTTTGAACACCATCTATTGTTTCAACTTTTGGATCTTCTATGTAATTATACAATTTACTTGTTTTTGGGAATCCCCAAAATACATTTGTTTCTGGATTTACAAAGAATAAGAATCCACCATCTGAGCTTGCACCTGTTACACTTAAATTTCCATCTTTATCTATGTGTGGTACAAACTTAGCAAATATTCTACAAGTTACACCATCTTGCTCTATTGTTCCCAGGTTGTTTTGATATCCTTCTGGTGCTGTAATTTCTGATACCCATATAGTATCTAAATCTTGTTCTATTTGTAATGCGTCATATTCTTCAACAAAACTTCCACCTGATGTAAATTTAAATGAATATCTTTCTTCATCATTAACATCTGGACAATCTTGCATAATAAACCCTCTAATGTCAAAGGTTTTATCTTTTATTTCTTCACCTGTAATAGCATCTTTCTTTACTATCTTTATATTGTATTTTACATTATTTGGACTATCAAGTACTTGAACAATAACTGTTGGAACTTTGTTTATAGTCGTCATATATGTTTTTACATATTCATTATCAATTGGATTAGTTAATGTTATTGTACCATTTGCATTTACATGTGTTTGTATTTCTATAAAATCTTGCATATCGATTTTATATCCTTCGGGTGCTGCTGTTTCTTTAATATATATTTTGTCTAAGTCTCTATCTAACTCATTAACTTTGTATGATAATGTATTTGAATATCCATTTTGTTCTGTAACAAGCTCACCTTTCAATGTTGATTTATCGCTTTCATAAACATTAAACTTTGCACTCTTTAATGGATCATTGGTTACTTTACTTTTCTTTAATACTTTTAAATCATAACTTACTTCCCCTGGATCTGCGACGAATAAGCCAATTCTTACAACATTATTTTCATCTTGTTTTTCTATAATTCCGACTTTCAAATCAAAAATATAATCAAATGTAACATCATTATCTCCATCATATATATTTATTTCAGGACTCAAATTACCACTTTCAATCGAAATTTTTAACTTTATTTTCAAACCTTTAAATGCATTTATATATCCTTCTGGAGCCTCTTCCTCTGTAATAGTAAATGTATTCGATGACTCAAAAGTATCAGTTTTTAAATTTCCCCAATCTTCTCCCGAAAGACCTTCTTTATATGTAGTTTTTTCATCATCAGATTTTATTGAAAATTTAGCTCCTGAAACCATTTTACCAGTAGCGCTATCTCTCTTAACTACATCAATATAATATTTACTACTTCCTATTACAGTTGCAGGAATAGCTTTACTAGAAACACTTTTATCTATTGAAATTAATTGTTGCCCACCTTTATCTTGAACCCAATAAGAACCTGTTGTAATTATTGATTTTATATTTAATGTAGCCTTTACTGTCCCTGATGCAGGTAAATTGTTAGTGAAATCTATATAGAATTTATTTCCATCTCTTCTTACTGTATAATCTTTGTCTTTTACTTGATTGTTTCCATTCAAAGTTACACTCCATGTTGATGGCAAATTATATTTTTCATCATAATTGTTTAATATAAATGGTCCTGCTGTTTTTCCACTTAATTTTGCTTGATTACTATTAAAAGATAATCTAGATATATAGGTTTTTAGTCCATTTGAATCTAAATTATATGATCTATAACCAGCTTGTTTATCAGCAACACCTGCTAATGCATTATATACATCTTTTGCTTGATCAATTGTCTGATTTCCATACTTAAATGCTGTTATGTTTCCTGGTGATCCATTAATATTTCCTGTATATCTCCATAGTAGCATTTGAGCAATTTCATAAAAAATTTCATTTTTATTTCCATGACTAGTAATATAGTCAATTTGACTATTTACAGATCCATTAGTTACTTTTTTTAGATTTTCAATCATGTTTGCTTGCACATTAGCATCCACATTTTTATCTATGTAAACATTATCTAATACCCATAAGATTTTGTTATAATTGTCTTTTACTACTTTATATGTATCTTTTTTAGATTCATCATACAAATTATATTTTGTATAATTATGTTTACCTACAAATGTTCCTCCCTTATTAGCACAATAAACATTATCTGTTACACTGTTTAATCCACCAGTTGTATATTGCCATATTTTGACTGAGCCCCAATTTTGAGTATTAACATATGCATTTGTTGCATTTCTATTTGTTGTTCCTGTACCAATAGGTTGAAAAGTTTCTGCATTTACCTTTTGTTGCAAAAATAAAGAACCTATTATTATTGCAAAAAAGATTAAAATTTTTTGCATTATTTGTTTTTTGTTCATTTTTCTCTTTTTTTCTCCTTTCTTTATAGTTTTCTAACATGTATTATAGTTATAAAAAAATATTTGTCAAAGCACAAATTTATAACATTTTTCTATATTTTCTTACGGATTTTCGCAATTTCTGTATTTATTACATTATCATGACATTTAAAAAAGGGACGGTCCTTAAACCGCCCTTTTTACTTTTCATATTTTATTCCCAATTAATTAATACTTTTTTCTTAATCATAACTATTCCACTAACTAATATCATTGTTGTTCCTAATGCTATAGCTATATATAAAGCTATTTCACTACCTGTTTTTATTGTTACCATTACTGGTGCATCATCTATATCATCTTCACCTGGTACATTATTTCCTGGTGTTGAATCTCTATCTGGTACGCCATATTCGTTATGATCTTTATTTATTTCTGCTGTATTTATTAATACACCTAAATTATCTTCACTATTTATCCATGTTAAAATTATTTCTACTTCTGCACTTTCTCCAGTTTTTAAAGTTGTTCCAGCCAATTTATCTGTTACTATTTGACCATTTTCTTCTCTCCAATC
>ULMI01012020.1_pt1 | contig 13413 bp, 10 predicted proteins | sample 1951631 | NCBI WGS metagenome assembly ULMI01 (sample SAMEA4835548, study PRJEB28245) | human gut metagenome | biome: gut microbiome; material: fecal sample | place: Denmark | collected 2008 | reverse complement strand
TACAAAATACTTAAGTACAAGTGCAGTATATTGCAATGATAGAAGACTAGGAACGGGCCAAACATATAGTGCAAGTTCAAAATTCTACTTCGCACCATACTATAGAATGGACTATGATACAGATGGAGCAAAATCAAATCCATCATATAATTGTACAGACATAAGAGACGCATTCAGTGTAGATAATACAAGTGCAAAATTAGATTATCCAATATCATTAATGACAGCGGATGAAATAACGTTTGCTGGAGGAGTAGCATATAAAAAAATGAACACTCCATATGCATGGTTTATAAGTAATAGTGCAGGTTCTCAAGTATCACCTTGGTGGTGGTCCTTGTCGCCTAGCTTCTGGAGTGGGTCTAACTCGCGCGTTTGGTGTTGGAGTTTCGATGGTGCAAAGTTGTTCATCAATAATGTGGCCGACGCCCGTGCTGTGCGTCCAGTCATATCACTAAAATCTTGTATCAAATATAGTACAGGAAATGGGACACCTGAGAGACCTTATGAAATAATGGAAACTTCAAGTGGATGCTAAATCAATCAAAAGTATACATACAGAAACGTAAAGTATGTATATTTTTTTTTGTTTATAGTGTAAAATTATATATGAGGAGGGATAATATGCTTGAACTTAAGAATGTAAGTAAGTTTTATTATAAAAAGGGAATTGTATCAAGTGGTATAAGTAAAGTAAGTCTTAAATTTGATATGGGTGAATTTATTGCTATTACTGGAGAAAGTGGGAGTGGTAAGTCTACACTTTTAAATGTTATAAGTGGACTTGATACTTATGAAGAAGGAGAAATGTATGTAAATGGTGAAGAGACTAGCCATTATAATGAAGAAGATTATGAAGAATATAGAAAGAAATATATTGGTAATATTTTTCAAAGTTTTAATTTAGTTAATAGTTATACAGTATATCAAAATGTAGAATTGGTACTTTTAATAAATGGAGAGACTAGAAGAAGTGTTAAACATAAAGTAATTGATATATTAAAGAAGGTAGATCTTTATAAATATAGACATACTAAGGTAAGTAAGTTAAGTGGTGGAATGAAACAAAGAGTAGCAATTGCAAGATGCTTAGCTAAAGATACACCTATTATTATAGCTGACGAGCCTACTGGAAACTTGGATAGTAAAAATGCTAAAAGTGTGCTTAAACTTCTTTATGAAATTAGTAAATATAAATTAGTAATAGTTGTTACTCATAACTTTGAACAAATAAGTGAGTATGCTACTAGAAGGATTACTATGCATGATGGTAGTGTTATTGAAGACATGAAATTAAAGGATAAAAATGAGGTAAAAGAAGTAAATACAAGTAAATTTAAGAAAACTAAAGTAATAAGTAATTTAAGATTAGGAATTAGAAATACATTTAATATAGTACCTAAGTTTTTACTACTTACTTTTGTTTATGCTTTTGTATTAATTAGTATAGTTGGAGTTTACTCTGCATTTTTAGAATTAGAGAGTGCTAATAATACATATAATAGTTTCTTTAATGAGACTGATGCAAATAAAAGAGTTATAGTTAAAAAGAAGGATAATTCTAGTTTTACTAATGAAGAAATCAATAAGTTAAAAAGTATTAGTAATGTAGAAAAAGTTATAACTAATGATTATGTATATGATTATAGTATGAGTTTAATGGATTATGAAAATATATTTTTAGATAGTAATTTTATGAAATTAGAAGAGTTTAAGGGTAAACTTAAGTATGGAAGAATGCCTCTAAATGATAATGAAATAATAGTAAGTGGGTCAAAAGAAAACTATTATATAGAAGACATGGGTAGTGAACTTATTAATAAAGAAGTTTCTATTAATAGTGGAAGTGATGAAATAAAAGTTAAGATAGTTGGAGTAAGTGTTTTTGAAAAGTATAACTGGATGGTTACAAGTTATGTAAGTGATAAAATATATAATTATGTAGAAAATCATGTTGAACAAGTTTATGGTACAACTAAAGTATTTATAAGTGATAACTCTCAAAATGTAAATCCTAATATAAAAACTAGTGATGTATTAAGTGAAGGTCAAGTATATATAAGTGAAAATTATTCATATAATTGTAAAAGTTACAATTGTATGAAAGATAGTTTAAATATTAAGTTTAGTAATATGTATACTAATAAAGAAATAAGTTTAAGTAATGTAAAAGTTTATAATAAGAATAATTTTAAAAAGATATTTGGTAGTGAATATGATGACATGGATACTATTTATTTAAGTAATAATGATTATGATAAATTATATAAAAATAATAATATTTATCAAGTAAGTTTATTTGTTAAAGATGTAAGAAATATTGATAAAACAATGAATGAACTAAATGATTATGTTAGTTTTAGTTTAAATAGTGTTAAACAAGATGGTGCATTGGTACAAGTAATAAAAATAGTTAAAACTATAGTAATTACTGTTTTAGTGATAGTATTATTCTTCGTAAGTTATTTTGTTATTAAATTAATTATGAAATCTAGAAATAAGTATTTTACAACTATTAGAATATTAGGAGGTAGTTACATAGAAGTAAAACGTCTTTTACAAATAGAACTTCTCAATGTGACTAATATAGTTTATTTAGTTTTCTTAGTAATTAGTTTATTTATTAAGAATGATATTATAGTTAGTGAGAGTATAAAGAATATGTTATTTTATATTAATTTAAAAGAGTATGTTATAGTTTATTTAATACTTAGTTTAATGAGTTATTTAACAAGTAGTAGATATTCTAGAAAGATATTTAAAAGAAGTGTGATAACTACTTATAATGAGGAGGTGTAATAATGATTAAACTAGTTAATGTATATAAGTATTTTAATAGGGGTAAAAAGAATGAAGTTAAAGCAATAGATAATACTAGTATAGATTTACCAGATAAAGGAATTGTTACACTTCTAGGCCCTAGTGGATGCGGGAAAACTACACTTTTAAATAGTATTGGTGGTTTGTCTAGAATTAATAAGGGAAGTATTTATATAGATGGAGAAAGAATTACTAAGAGAAGTGTTAATAAGATAGATAAGATAAGAAGTTTAAAAATAGGTTATATATTTCAAAACTTTAATTTACTTGATGATGAGACAGTTTTTGATAATGTTAGTTTAGTTCTTAAAATTAATGGACTTAAAGATAAAGAAGAGATTAAAAAAAGAGTTAACTTTTGTTTAGAAAGTCTTGGTATTTATAGATATAGAAATAGATATGCTAGTATGCTTAGTGGTGGTGAAAGACAAAGAGTAGCGATTGCAAGAGCTATTGTTAAAGATCCTGAAGTTATTATAGCAGATGAACCTACTGGAAACTTAGATAGTAAAAATAGTATAGAAGTAATGAATATTATTAAAAGTATAAGTAGAGATAGATTAGTAATTCTTGTAACACATGAAAGAGAACTTGCTAAATTTTATAGTGATAGAATTATAGAAATAAGTGATGGAAAGATAGTTAAAGATTATGAAAATGTTGATAATCATGAACTAGATTATAGATTAGATAATAAGATATATTTAAAAGATATGGAAAATTATTCTAATAAAGAAGTAGGAAGTGCTAAAGTAGAATATTATAGTGATAATACTGATAAAGTTAGTTTTAAGATAGTAGTAAAAAATGATAATATTTATATAGAAAGTGATAGTTTAAAGAAAATAGAAGTTATTAATAATAGTAATATAGAATTAGTTGATGCACATTATGAAAAGATTAATAAAAAAGTTTATGAAGAGTTTAGTTTTGACTTTAATAAAGTAAAAGATAATAAGTTTAAAGAAAAGTATTCTAGTATTTATAATGTAGTTACTAGTACTAAGAAAGGGTTTAGAAAAGTACTTAATTATAGTTTTGTTAAGAAATTACTTTTAATTGGATTTTTTACATCTAGTTTATTTATAATGTACTCAGTAAGTAGTATTATGTCTACTTTTAAAGTTGATGAAAAAAACTTTGTTTCTTATAATAAAGATTATGTTTTATTAAATAAGAAGAATATGAGTGTTAATGAATTTAATAATTTAAATAATGTAAGTAATGTTGAATATGTTTTACCTAGTAATGGTAATGTACAAGTTAATTTTAAGTTTAATAAGTTTTTACAAACTAATGGAATACTTGAAAGTATGAGTGGTAGTTTAGCAAGTTATAGTAAAGTAGATAAAGTTATAAATGGAGTTAAAACTAATGGTAAGAAAGAGATTATTATTGATAAGATGGTAATTGATAGGTTTTTAAGTATGGGTGATGCTAAAAATGCTGGATTTAATACTTATGATAATTTTATTAATGAATATGTTTATTTACAGAATGATGATATGTATAAAATAGTAGGAATAAGTGATACTAATAGTCCTTCTATATATGTAAATGATAGTGAGTTTGTTAATTTTATAGAAAATAGTTTAAATGATAATTCAGAAGATGGTAGTGATAAACTTAAGAGTTATGAAAGATCAAGTATTACTTTAACTAAAGGTAGTTTACCAGTTAATGATTATGAAGTTATAGTTAATGAGAACATGAAAGACATGTATCCACTTGATAAGAGTATAGATAAAAAAGTAGGAGATAATAAGTTAAAGGTAGTAGGTTACTATAAAAGTGGAAGTGAAAATGGTTTATTAGTTAGTGAAAACACTATTAAGAATAGATTAATACTTACAAGTGATAAGTTTGTTATTAGTAGTAGTGATAAAGATAGTACTATTAGTGAACTAAAAAGTAGTAAATATAATGTAGTTGATACTTATAAAGATAGTTTAAGTAATTATAAAAGAAGTATAGAAGAGTCTAATAGAAATAAGATAATTTATTCTAGTGTTATAGTTATTATTAGTTTAATAGAAATATATTTGATAGTTAGAAGTAGTTTTTTAAGTAGAGTTAAAGAAGTTGGTATTTTAAGAAGTATTGGTGTTAAGAGAAAAGATATTTATAAGATGTTTATGGGAGAAATACTTAGTATTACTTTAATAAGTAGTGTTCCTGGACTTATAGTTATGGGTTATATTTTGTATACATTATCTAAGATAAGTGTTTTAAATATAGTAATAAACTGGTATGTAGTTTTAATTAGTTTAGTTATTATATTAGTCTTTAATACTTTATTTGGTTTGTTACCAGTATATAAAACTATAAGGAAAACACCACATGAAATTTTATCAAGAAATGATGTTGATTAATAATTAAAGTTATGGTATTATTTTAGTAGGAGAGATGAGTATGTTTAATGAAAGTGATGTAAAAACAAGAATGGAAAAAGTTATAGAGAATATGGAAACGAGATTTACTACTGTAAGAGCAGGAAGAGCAAATCCTAATATTTTAAATGGAGTAATGGTAGAATATTATGGGGCACCAACACCACTTAATGCAGTTAGTACAATAAGCGTTCCTGAAGCTAGACAATTAATGATTAAACCATTTGATAAAAGTTTACTTAAGGAAATAGAAAAGGCTATATATGCTGCAGAGCTTGGACTTACTCCAAATAATAATGGTGAAGTTGTATTCTTAACTATTCCAGAACTTACTGAAGAAACTAGAAAAAATTATGTTAAACAAGTTAAGGAAATGGCTGAAGAAGCAAAAATTGCTTTAAGAAATGTTAGACAAGACTTCAATAATATGATTAAGAAAAGTGAAGTAAGTGAGGATGAAGAAAAAAGAAACATGGATCAAGTTCAAAAATTAATTGATAAGTATAATCAAGTTGTTGAAGAAAAGTTTAAAGAAAAAGAAAACGAATTACTTAGTATTTAATTAAGTACTTGAAATAATTAGTAAAATTTGTTATAATTATATTGTCATTAAGACATATAATATTAATGGACATAAAAAATGAGTAGTACCTGGCTTTGCTCGTTAGGTATTCACTCAGTCCATATTGTGGTTTGTGAATACCGTATCAAGTTGATTCGGTATTCTTTTTAAATTAAAAGTATAAACTACAATTAATCTCTGTTGTTTGTATAATGATCTAGCACTGCTAAAATTATTACAAGTATAACTAAATACTCCATAAGTTAGTTTAAAACCTTTCTTATGACTCATACAGACCACCTCACTTTCCTAAATTTGTATAAATTTTCGGACTGAGGTAAGAACACCTAACCACTAGGTACTACTCATGTACTAATTGTACCACCTAAGTAATTTTAAAACAAGCGAACACTGTTGTATTTCTTATAAATTTTGTAGTATGTTTTAATAGAAAAATATGTGATTTTACATTTATTTTTGAAATAATGATTTTTTACTTGAAAAAGTATATTAAATGTTATAAAATATAATTATCTTTTGGAAGAAAGTGTAGTATATAATTTAATTTATAGAGAGTTAGTGGTAGGTGTAAACTAATATGTTATATATGAAGTTTCATTCTTCTATTAAAAAAGAACGTATAATAGGCGTTAACTATGAAAGATGCATAATACTTTATGAATTAAGGTGGTACCGCTGTTAACTTGCAGTCCTTAAGTCGTAAAGTTTTTATTTTTAGGAGGAGAAAATGAAAGAAAAATTAAATGAAATTCTTGAAAGTGGTTTAAAAAAGTTAGATGATGTTAAAGATTTAACAGAACTTGAAGTAGTTACTAAGGAGTTAACTGGAAAGAATAGTGAACTTACTTCTATACTTAAAAATATGGGTAGTTTATCTAGTGAAGAAAGAAAAGACATAGGAGTAGTAACTAATGAAATTAGAAAGTCTTTCGGTGAAAAGATTAATAGTGTAAGAAATAGTATTATTGATAATACTAGTGTAGTTAGTGATGAGTTTGATACTAGTTTACCAGGTACTTTTGTTAATAAAGGAGTGATACATCCAATTACACAGATGTGTTATGATTTAAATGATGCCTTTTTAAGTTTAGGATTTGAAGTTTTTAGTGAAAATGATATAAGTAGTGAAAAGTATGCTTTTGATAATTTGAATTTTGCTAAGGATCATCCTGCAAGAGAGAGTATGGATACTTACTGGCTTAAAGGAACTGAAGATAAAAGTGGAAGTGAAAGATTATGTTTAAGACCTCATTTAACTGGAGGAAGTGTCAGATACTTACTTAAACATGGAGCGCCTGCTAGATTTGTTTATCCAGGACGTGTTTATAGAAATGAAAATACTGATGCAAGACATGAAAGGGCTTTCTATCAATATGAGGCTTTAATAGTAGATAAAAATATTTCTTTTTCAAGTGGTATTGTTTTAATACAAACTATTTTAGAAAAAGTTTTTGGTAAAAAAGTAAATGTTAGAATGCGTGAAGGCTTTTTCCCATTTACTGAACCAGGTTATGAAATAGATATGGAATGTTTAGTATGTGGTGGTAAAGGGTGCCCTGTATGTCATCAAAGTGGTTGGATAGAAGTTATGCCTGGTGGAGTAATACATCCAAATGTATTAAAAAGTGCTAATTTAGATCCAAATGAATGGACAGGATTCTATATCAATATTGGAGTTGATAGACTTGTTATGATGAGATATGGAATAGATGATGTAAGACTTTTAAGAAGTGGTGACTTAAGGTTTATTAGTGAATTTAAATAGGAGGAATTATGAGAGTATCTTTAAATTTAATAAAAAAATATGTTGATTTGAGTGATATTAGTGATGAGAAAATAGCAACAGATTTAACTTTAAAAACTGTTGAGGTTGAAAGAATAGAAAATACTAGTTTAAAGTATGAAAATATAGTAGTTGGTAAAATATTAGAGGTTAATAGTCATCCTAATGCTGATACACTTAGAGTGTGTATGGTTGATATAGGAGAAGAGAGTCCTAGACAAATAGTATGTGGTGGAAGTAATTTATATGTTGGAGAGTATGTAGTTATTTCTAAACCAGGTAGTATGGTTCATTGGCATGGAGAAGAAGACTTAGTTAAAATAAAAGAGACTAAGATGCGTGGAGTAGATTCTTATGGAATGATATGTGGTGCTGAAGAAGTGTTTTTAGATAGTTTGTTTCCACCTAAGGCTGAAGATGAGATAGTTGATTTAAAAGGATTAGAATGTTATCCAGGACAAAATATTAGTGAAGTAATAGGTTCAAACGATATAATTTTAGAAATAGATAATAAAAGTTTAAGTAACAGACCTGACTTGTGGGGGCATTATGGAATTGCTAGAGAGTTGTCTGTTATATATGATAGAGAATTAAAGTGTGTTACTGAAGAAGTAAGTATACCTCTTGTACCTAAATACGATATTACTATAGAAGACACTAGTAAGTGTAATAGATATATTGGAATAGTTATAGATAATGTTAATACAAAAGAAAGCCCAATATGGCTTAAAACACTTTTGTATAATGTTGGATTAAGACCAATTAATGCTATAGTTGATATAACTAATTATGCTATGATAGTAACAGGAAATCCTACACATGCATTTGATAAAACACATGTAAGTGGTAATAAAATAATAGTAAGAAATGCTAAAAAGGGAGAAAAACTATTATTACTTGATGATAATATGGTTGATTTAACTAGTGATGATTTAGTAATAAGTGATGAAGAAGGTGTGCTTGCACTTGCAGGTATTCGTGGAGGAAAAAAAGACTCTGTACTAAATAGTACTACTGGAGTACTTATAGAAATAGCTAATTTTGAACCTAGTACTATTAGAAAAACTGATAAAAGATTTGCAGAAAAGACTGAGTCTGCAATTAGGTATGAAAAGGGACTTGATACTGAAAGAGTTGATAGTACTAAGGATTTAATTATTAATATGTTTAAGGAGTTATTTCCTGAAGCTTTAATAACTAGTTATAATGATATATATCCTGTTAAAACAGAAAGTAATTATATAGAAATAAGTAAAGAATTCTTAGATACTAGAATGGGTAAAGTTGTTAGTAAAGAAGTTATTACTAAGATACTTACAGGTCTTGGTTATGAAGTAACAATAGATGGTGATATATATAAAGTTTTAGTACCAACTTATAGAAGTACTGGAGACGTTACTATTAAAGATGATGTAATGGGGGATATTGTTAGAATATTAGGTTTTGATAGTTTTGAGGCTAAAGGAATTAATTATACTGTAAATCATGCAGTTCTTCAAAGAGAAGTATTGTTAGAAAGAAGAATTAAAGAATATTTAAGTAATAGATGTGGTTTATATGAAGTAATTAGTTATCCATGGGTAAATGTTAAATATATAGATGCATGTATGTTAGATAAACAAGAAATGGTAGAATTAGCAAATCCTCCAAGTCCAGAACAATCTTATTTAAGATCTAGTTTAGTTCCAGGAATGTTAGAAGTAATTGTTAAGAACTTAAGATACTTTGATAAATTTAAAGTCTATGAAATGGGAGAAGTATTTACTAAGGGTGAATATCATGAAAGTAGTATAGATGAAACTCTTCCAATACATAATAATTATTTATGTGGGTGTGTAGTTGATAAGAATGCTAAAAGTGCATTTTTGGAACTTAAAGGAGTTCTTGAAAATATTAGTAGTTATACTCATATGGAAAATATTAAGTTAGCTCTTTCTATAAATAAAGTAAACTATTTAGATAAATATGCATGTATGGATATAGTTCTTAATGAAGAAGTAATAGGTTCGTTTGGTTTACTTAAAATTAGAGTAATGAATGAATGCAAGATTAAACATGTAAATGTTTCTATATTTGAACTTAATGTAAGTAAACTTATTCCACTTGATGCTAGAACTAATAAATATACTAGTTTACCTGAAATACCTTATGTAGAAAAAGATTTATCTATAGTTGTAGATGAAAGTGTTAGATGGGAAACTATTTATAAAATGATTAAATCTAAAGTAAAGGAAGTAATATTTGTAGAAGATTATAGAGGAGAAAATATAGGTGAATCTAAAAAAAGTATTACTCTTAAACTTAAGATAGGTGATGGAAAAAGTACTCTTACTAGTGATGAGATAAATTCAAAAATTAATCAAGTACTAAAAACATTAGAAAAAACTGTAAATGCTAAGTTAAGAGATTAAAATATTTATAGATTATTTATATAATATATAGTATAATTAATTAAGAAAGGTGGTAATAATATGAGTCTTGGAGTTTGGATTACTATTGGAGTTATTGTTCTTATAGCTTTATATGTAGTTAATACTTACAATACATTTGTTAAGTTAAGAAATAGGGTTAAAGATCAATGGGCTCAAATTGAGGTTCAATTAAAAAGGAGATTTGACTTAATACCTAATATAGTAGAAACTGTTAAAGGTTATGCTAAACATGAAAGTGATACTTTGAAAGGGGTAATTGAAGCAAGAAATAAATTTACTGTTGCTAGTACTCCAGAAGATGAGATGAAGGCTAATAATGAGTTAACTGGTGCAATTAGGCATTTATTTGCGCTTAGTGAAAGTTATCCTGAATTAAAGGCTGATACAAGTTTTTTAAAACTTCAAAGTAATTTAGAAGAAACAGAAGATAAAATATCTAGTGCTAGACAATTTTATAATGATACAGTTTTATCTTTAAATAATAAAGTTGAATTATTTCCTTCAAATTTAGTTGCTAAAATATTTGGATTTAAAAAAGAAGCATTCTTTGAAGCAGAAACTGAAGCTAAAGTTGCTCCAAAAGTACAGTTTTAAGCTTACTAAATGTAAGCTTTTTTCTTTTAATAGGTGGATTTATGAAAAAAATATTGGTTTTAATAATAAGTTTGTTTTCATTTATTAGTGTTAACTATGCAGTAAGTAATGTTAATTATAAAATAGATGATTATATAGTTGATTCTAGAATAGATATATCTGGTAATATGGTTGTTAGAGAAGTTATTAAAGTTAAAGGAAGTTTTAATGGATATATTAGGGATTTAAAATATAAAAATAGTAATAATAAAGTATTTGATAAATCAATTGATAGTTTTTATGGAAGTAGTATATATGATGCTAGTAATATAGAAGTTAGAAAAGTTGGTACTATCAATTATGATAAAGAGTTAGATTTTAATGTTTTTGATCAAAGTATTAACGAGTTTACTATGAATGATAGTTGTACTGTTAATAAGGGTTGTTATGAAAAAAGTGATATTACTGATGGAGTTAGTTTGAAAATGTATAATGAAACAAATAATTCTAGTACTTACTTTTATATAGAGTATTTACTTGGTAATGTTGTCGTTATGCATGAAGACATTGCAGAAGTTTATTTTAACTTTGTAGGTGATATGTTTGATGATGATATTAATAAGTATAAGTTAAGGGTGGTTTTACCTGATAAAACTAAAGAGTTAGTTAGAGTATGGGCTCATGGTCCACTTAATGGTAATGTTAGCCCTATTAAAGATGAAAATGGTTACTATTATGGAGGTTATTTAGAAATAAATGATTTATATAGTAATACTCCTGTTGATATGAGACTTACTTTTGATAAGAATCTTATACTTGTGGATCATCCATATTTAAAGAAAAGTGAAGTATTAGCACTTGATAAAATTCTTGAAGTAGAAAATTTAAGAGCAGATAAAGCTAATAAAGAAAGAGAAAAAGCTAAATTTTTTATGTATGGATCTTATGCTTTGGGAAGTGTTTATTTAGTACTTTTAGTGTTATTATTTGTTTATATTTATATTAAGTATGATAAAGAATTAAAAACTAATTTTGATATGGAATATAATAGAGAGTTTATTAATGATTATGATGTTACTAATATAGAGTATTTATTTGATAAAAAAATTACTGAAAAAGCATTTAGTACTAGTATACTTAATTTAATTTATAAAAAGAATATTAAAATTGAACAAATAGATAAGAAAGATTATAAATTAATTAAAGTGAATACTGATAATGTAAGTGAATCTGAAGAGTATTTAATGAAGATGATATTTGATAATATTGGTAATAAAGAATATGTTTTATTAAGTCAGATAAAGAAATATGCAAAAGAAATACATGGTACGACTAGTGAATTTTTAACTAGTTTTACTACTTGGCAAAATAAAGTTACTAGTGAAAGTATAAAAAATAATTTTTATGAATCTAATACTAAAATTAAAGTACTTGGAGTATTATTTAGTTTAGTAGGTTATTTAGTATTTTATGTAATGGGAAGATTTAATGGATTTAATTTATTTTCTATAATAATATTTATTTGTGCATTAGTGTTTATGATTTATGTGCTTATATTTAATAAGAGAACTAAAAGAGGTGCAGAAGATTATCAAAAATGGAAAGCTTTTAAAAGATTTTTAGAAGATTTTGGTAGGTTTGATGAAAAAGAATTACCTGAAATAGTTTTATGGGAAAGATATTTAGTGTATGCTAATATATTTGGTATTGCTGATAAAGTAGGTAAAACTATGAAGATTAAATTTAATGAGATTAATACTAATAATCAATATAGTAATGGAGACTTGTTGTTTGATTATATGATGTGGAATAATTTGAATTATAGTATTAATAATACCGTTAGAAGTTCAGTTAGTACTGCTAGAACTATGGTTAATGAAGCAATTGCAAAAAGCTCAAGTTCTAGTGGTGGAGGATTCGGTGGAGGATTCTCTTCTGGAGGGGGCTTCGGTGGAGGAGGAGGCGGTGGCCGTGGATTCTAAAGCTAAAGTGTTTAATACTGAAATAAATTATATTAAAAATGATAGAATAAAAGAAAGTTTAGTTAATCTTATTAATTTAATACCTGATTACTTTTTTACTGAAGCAGCTAGTTCTACTGGAAAATATCATCCATTATTTAGTCAAGGTGTTGGTGGACTTGTTAGACATACTAAAGTTGCAGTTAAAATAGCAAATACTTTACTTATTAATGATAGTATTGGTTATAAGTTTACAAGAGATGAGAAAGACTTAATAATACTTTCGTTAGTGATGCATGATTCAGTTAAAAGGGGAATTCCTGAAGAAAAGTACACTAAAGTAGAACATCCTCTTTTAGCAAGTAAATTTATAAGAGATAATGCTAAAAATACTTCTTTAACTGAAGAAGAGATAAATTTAGTATGTAGTATGATTAATAGTCATATGGGTCAGTGGAATACTGATTTTAATGGAAATGAAGTACTTCCTAAACCTAAAACTAAGTATGAGAGGTTTGTTCATATGTGTGACTACTTATCTGCACAGAAATTTATGAATATAAATTTTGATGAAAATAATGAAATTATTTGTTAATGGGTACTTGAAAAGAGTACTCTTTTTTGATAGAATTAATGTAGTTAAGATAGAAGGAGGATATATAATATGACTAATAATTATGTAAATAAATTAAGTTATATATCTTCACTTATAGTACAAAATAAAGTACCAAATATGGAGTATTATCTTCTAACTAACTTAAAAGTAAAAAATTTTTTGCATGAAATAAAATGGATAGGTGAAGTCTACCCATTTTTTGTTGTGTAATAAAAGGAGTTCATGTTTATGCAGAAAAAACAAACAATATTAGTA
>ULMI01032918.1_pt1 | contig 13578 bp, 8 predicted proteins | sample 1951631 | NCBI WGS metagenome assembly ULMI01 (sample SAMEA4835548, study PRJEB28245) | human gut metagenome | biome: gut microbiome; material: fecal sample | place: Denmark | collected 2008 | reverse complement strand
CTTCTTTTTCTTCTTTTTCTTCTTTTTCTTCTTCATACTCTACTCCTTCCGTTTGATCTAGCAATACAATATAATAATTGAAATGAATTGCAATCAATTCACTTCTAGTAACTCTTTTATCATACTTCAGCCTACTAATTAACGCTTCCACCATTAATAGTTCAGACTCATCATTAATATAATAGTTGTTCTTTGAAACGCTATCAAGAATACCGTTAAGGAGTTCGTCATTATACTCGCGTCCTCTTAAATAGTAGCCATCTTTATTTTTGCAAATATCAAATCCGAGATTAATAAGACAGCTAATCGAATTCGATATCTGATCTCCCACCGAAATAATACCTTTTCCCTCCAAACGGCTCTGCAATTTATACATAGACAAAGTAGTACTCTCTGATGAATAAATTGCAAAAATATGAAGCAACATCAATATTCTAGCTCTATTATTTTTGTTAAATCGACCAGTACTAATATGTGTTCTTTCATCAAGTGCATTCAACACTTTCAAAAACGCTTTATCATCTGCAAATTTTTCTTCCAATAAAGTTTTAACTTCCCAATCAAATACTGCATCCAGTTTGAAAGCAATATCATCTTTGATTTCTTTTGTCAAATCTGACTTCTGATGTATATCGAACGGATTAATATCTGTACATGATCCATCAATATCATCCATAATCTCTGTAATCAAATCAAATGCCGTATTTTCTTCAGATGCAACCATAATCCTGGCAATACCTTTATTGTCCAGCGAATACACCTGATAATGTGCTAAAATATAGTCAGCAATCTCATCAACTCCCTTATTAAGAAGCACATTAACATGCAAATCTCTATAAACACACGTATGAACACCAACATTTTTATGTGCTAATTGCCCTTCCTCTTTTGCACGCTTTACACATTCATCTATAATATCTTCTGCCTTATCGATTTTTTCTCCCGGAGACATATCCAAATCATTTCTGCACAGGAAATAGATATAAATCATTTCTACAAAACTCTTATAGTTGATGCCTTCTCCCGTAGGTTCCTTCTCAATTGAAGTAGCATTTTTAGGATTCGTATAGTCAGAAGATAACACTCTCAAGAAATTATCATTATAATAATCTTGAAAAAGATTTTTTACGATATCTCTTTCATCTTCACACTCTTTTTTATCTTCACACTCTTTTTCATTCAAAGAGACTGTCATCTCAAACATAAAGGCAAAATAATAAAGATACACCTTAGTCCTGCCGCTTACTCTGAAATTACCTGCAGCCAAGTCATTGCACATTTCAATCAACTCAAAATCAATGTTATTCTTTTTTGCCTCTTCTTTTTTCTTTGCCTTTAATGCATCTTTCTTCGCCTGTTTATATAAGTCATCAGCTGTACCTTCTTTTCCTGTTTTTGAAACACGTTTTATCGTTTTCAATTGGCTTCTAAAGTCATTTTCAAGATTTACAACAAATTTAGAAATATGATCTTCATCTGCCTCAACATAATTATTTACAATACAGTTATAAAGAATCTTAAGATATTTCATTGCGTCTTCACGAATCGCGTCTTCATCTTCGGATGTTATTTTGCTTAGAATATCTATTGTATTTTCAGACAATTCAATCTTTTCAAATGATAAGTTGTCATCATCCTGATATTTAACAATGCGGTCAATGATCAAATTCAAAACATCAGCATCTGTCAATTTTACAGCAGAATGTTCAAATAGCGAATCATCAATTTTTAAGAGCAACAAGTTCTTCTTTTCCTCCTCTGAGGAATTTTGATACGTTGTTACTTCAGTTTTATTCAACCGACTCTTAGCCCATTTCAAAACCTGACTTGTATGAAATCTCTTAAAGTCGTCTCCTCCACCGATAACAAACTTCTTCAAAATAGCTACTCTTACCGTATCTGCGGAATATTCCGGTGCCAATCGACGAACAATTCTCTCCATAAAGTTACTTGTAGCAGGAGCTTTGGTATACATTTCATGGAAAGACTCTAATAATTCATCCTGCACTCTTGATCTATCAGGAATGGATTTCAAAATAGAACGATCCGATATCAGTGCCTCTACATCAATTTTTCTTGCATCACATAAACACGAGACGACCTTCTTCTTCCATTTCTTTGCGTCCTCCGGTGCACGATCATAATCAGCAAGAGCCACTTCAAAATCTTCTCTACAATAGTAGCTTTTTAATTCCGAAAGTTTTCCCTTAAATATAGTATCCATGTTCTTAGTATAATCGAATGGTTTCTGTGTTTGCATACATCTTCCTCCCTTAAGTTCCTGCCGAACTATCTTTTTCTTCTATTGAACTCATAATTACCTTTACTGGCCGGTTTAAAAAATTAATATCCCCTTCTTGTTCCCTTCCATCTTGGACAAATACTTGACCATTTGTCATAATTAGTTTTGATTCATCCATGTCACCATTTAGTATCCCTATTATTAAGTACAATGTCTACTCATGAATATCTCCCCGACACACCTATAATTAGGTCGAAAAGAACAACATCCATTAATGTCTCGTCAAAATATAGATCCTCAAATTTGTGGACACAACTAAAGGAACTCTTTTACTCCAGCAAGAATCCAACGAAATTCCGGCGCATCAGCACGAATTTCCGGAACAGCAATAATTTGACTATTACCAATATAAAATTTGAATCTGGAATTCAATTCCAGGTCTTCCAGCTGCATTGGTAGGATCGGTTTTTTATAAGTAATTGCTCGTTCTATTTCTCTTTCAACAAACTGAGACATCTACGATGCATTCGTAAGTAATAGCAGTAAGCAGGAGCATCTCTCCAAAGCATCATTGATGACATATGCGTATCTACTGCCCGCCGGAATATCATATGGTACCATCCAACAGGAAATATTATTCTCTTTAAGCAACAAACGAACTGAGTCTGCCATCTGCTGATTTTTTGAGCTATAACTGATGAAAACGTAATTGTCCTTGTTATCATTTGCAGTATTCACAACTATCTTCTGGCCATTTTGAACATCTGCATTTAGATCTGTTGCTTTCTCATTTGCAGGCGCTTCCGCTTCGTCATCACAGTTAATAGTATTGGCAGTTATATAAAAATTTTTTCCCTTAGCCGGCGTATATTTTTTATGGTTTGTTGCTTTTCCGAAAACAGACACGGAATGCCTAGAATGAACTCGTTTTACCAAAGACCCTCTAAAAGCATCAAAATATACCTCTTCCACCATATCCGGCAGTTCATATTCTTCGTCATCCCAATCCGCTGGGAAACTTATAAGGGATTTTCCATTATTAGCCCATACAATTCCATTACTGTCCCCAAAACAGTTCTCGAAGTGGTTGTAATCGTATGACTCTGCGAAATCAATCATTTCCTCGCTATCGTTACTAATAATTGCAGGCCCAACAAAGGGCATATTGAGATATTCAGTCGGAACATAATCGTATTCCAGTTCTATTGAGCTATTAGGAATAAATACAATGCCACTATCTGAGAAAAGGGAAGTTGGGATCCGCTTCATACTCATTGGAATGATTAGGCGATTTATTTCAAATGAGAGTTCAAAACAACCTTCTCCTATATATTCCAGGCTCTCAGGAAGATTGATTATCGCAAGTTTTTCGCATTGAAAAAAAGCATGAAATTCAATACGTTTCAAAGAATCCGGCAATACAACTTTTCTCAAATTTGTGTTATCTGCAAATGCGTATTCGTCAATAATTTCTACTGTATCTGGAACAACATATGTTTTCCCAGATTTTCCACATGGATAACAAATAAGGCGTTTCAGATCCTTTGTAAACAGTACTCCATCAACATCCGTATAATATGGATTATCTTTCGCAACTGATATTTTTTTAAATCTTTTTACCGGTACTTGATCCGGTCCATACTCTGTCAATGTAATTCCATTTATTGTTTGAACAGTATTTGGAATTCTTATCTCTCTAAATGAACATTGGCACATCTTCTCGGGCATCCAGTCGAAGACAAGTGCAAAATCTCCGGATAATTCAGTAATCCCTTCTGGAATTGCTAACACACCAAGTCCAGCACGGAGCTGTTCAATTGCCATGTCTCGATTAAAAACACTCATACATATACCTCCTTGAAGCCATAATATCTCACTAACGCCACTCTCGAATAATAAGTCAGTTTTATGGTATCAACTGCGATTTCAAAGAATAAAGGAGGGAATCATCCTTGTGAGATATTGCGAATCTTTTTTATCATCACGGAGTCAATCATTGCAATAACCTTTTCAAAATCAGTTTTTAATGTTTGCTCTGATATTCTAAAATACTGTCCCAACCAATTCTCAAGCCATTGTGGTAATACCGTGTCGCCTATCACAACTGGTATTATCCATGCCCCCTGACTAGTCGCATATTCTAATTCCTTTTCAACGAATTGACTTTTAAGACTATCCTCCGATATAAGCAATACATAAAATCCCTGTTCAGCACATCGGCTTATTGCCTTACTTATTTGCGTTTCCCAACAATCTCCAATATTCAGATTATCTTCAGCTGTCCAAACAGAATAATCCTTTTCAACCAACGGGGTTCGTAGCACTTCTGCCACTTTACGATCATGGTGAGCATATGAGATAAACACCTCTAAATCAGCACAGATTTTGTGAATCTTTGTTGCAATCGCATCCCATTCTTCAGTCATATCTAGCATCCAAATTTTGTTCTTTCCTGATTGTTCTATATATTGCCGTTCTCGTAAAACATTATCGCTATTCTCTGCCTCAGGACTTTTACAATATATAAACCATTCTCTCGCATCTATTTCTCTATAAATCAGATTCCACAACTCTTCTTTTCGCGGATATTCTTCATCAAGACATCTCAGGTGAAATGCAAGTGGATTCTGACCATACTTCTCAAATTCATTTCTAACACGTCTTACTAATTCAATGTCTTTGCTGGCGTGGGAAAGAAATATCCAACATCCACCATGTAGCATATCTTCACCTGCTTTCAAAAATTGATATCCAATCAAAACATGTTTTTTACCACCATTCATCCATGTTTTCCACAGTTAGCGCATCATTGGTTGTTGAGGAATATGAATTAATAATGTATAGTAATTTATCATTAAAATGTTTGCGACTGAGTTCATCTGGTGGCGGACAACTTCCAGGTGGATCAATCGGAACCGGCTCGATACTGTCTGGACCTTTATTCTTAAAGGCGTATCTCCATTCAGCATCTACCCATTTTGAATCTCTGGCATATTTTGACCAGCAAAGAAATAGCACATCTCTTTTATCAATTTCACGCCATAGTGCCTTCTCCCAATCGTCGCCACTACGTAAACTATCCACATCAAAGAAAATATCCATATCTGGACGAGCCTTTTTCATTCCTTGAATAATCATAGCTACACGATTGCGATCCTGACTGGCATAGGATACAAATGCTGATAAAACATCCTCTCTCGTCACTTCAATTTTCTGCTCAATCAGAGACTTGCACTTCGCCACGAACTTTAGTCTTGTTGCAATTATGTCATTGATATAAACGGAAGCCACGAACAATATCTGTCTCTTCTTGTATTGTTCTGGTACTTCGACAGCAAAACAAAAACTCAAATAACCACCTTTCCAAATCTGACTCTCTGTATTATCCTCAATTTCAAAATCAGGTGAGGAAATCATAACTGTTATTTTCGCTTCTCTTTCTGCAGTCAGAAACCCGGATTTTGTTTCTTTCACTGGATCATCTGCATTATCAATAGCCTCTTGAACCACATGATGAAAAGCTTCCTCATACATCAATATTTCTATTACAGAGTAATCTCCCTTAACAAACGTCTTCGGTGCAACTGCAGAAAACTGAACCTTATCCAGTGTTACTGCAGGCTTTTCAATAATGACTTTCGTTCCGCATTCAGGACAGTAATTAGTAACTTGGTTAAATACCTTCCCGCAAATCCTACACATGCCATGTCCACCAGCCAGCATCCCGTCAGGCACTAGGATACTATTCCCGTCATCCCAGTCGTCATCCCGCTCGGATGTATCCTCTCCTGCAACACAAGCCATGTCTACCGGCTTGAAGCCATCACCCGAACCACTTTGTGTAGATGGATTAATAATTGTCCCGTCGGCATTAACCATAGTCTCTCCGCCACCAGCCAATTGAGCCCGCAAGGCTGCTATTGCATCAGCAGTAGAGATATCTGATATTTGACCATCTGGAGAAATAGTAACAGGTTCCCCTTTCCTAAGAGCATCTGCAAGTTGCTTTCTACGTAGAGCACTCTTTTCCTGATCTGTTAATGGAACTTCTGTAGATGCTTCGGAAATTGAAGTTGCAATTCCGGATATCGTAGCTTTAGCATCTACAGCGGTGGCATCATCATCGTCTATTGATTCCAATGAATCCAACGCAGAAATAAAACTCTCTCTTTCTCGAATTAGTTGCTCTGCAGTCTCAGTTTCTGCCATACAGGAAACAGAATTCAAATCATCACATATACATCGTAATATCATAATTTCACCTTCCAAAATTCTGATGAAATCATGATTTTTTTCTTTCAATTGTCTTATTTGCTCAAGCTTTTCGTAATAAGTTCTTCGTATATTTTCGACATAATAAGTACCTATGTTCTCAACATTAGAAAGATGATCTATTTGCTTAAGTAATTCGATAACTATGGAGTATTCCTCGTCAAGCACATCCGCTAATCTTTTCATTAGACCACAGATTTCTTCGTAATAATCTATAGACATTTTCTCTCCTTCGGGCAAGGCTATGCTTCTCGTAATGGTTTTAGTAAATACTTGTACTTCTGCCACTCAATTATTCTCAAGTAATTCTTAAGATATCTTTCGGGAACTAGTATTTTAAAATTTGCAGAAACATTAGCAAAAATATCATCTCTAATTTCCGGTACTACAGCACCTAAAAGAGCTAAACTGCTTAAATTTATACAATCTTTAAACACATTTTTCTCTATCAATTCAACGTCCCCATTTATTATTACTTCCGATAAGTTAGGACATCTTTCAAATGCACTTCTCCCTATTTCAGACAAGTTTGCTTCAATTACTACTTTTTCCAAATGTTCCGCATCCATAAAGGCACAATTCAATACTTTCGTTACTGAGGAATCTATATGGTACTCTCTATCCTTTTTATCTGCAGGATAATGCATGATAGCATTTCCTTCTCGTCGAAACAAAACGCCTTTTTTATCCGCAAATACAGAGTTCTGATCGTCTACAAATACATCTACTAAAGCAAATGAATTTGAAAACGCTTCTTCTTCGATTAACACTACTGACCTTGGAATAATCAAGCGCTGTAATCGCATTATATAAGATATAGAACCAGCCCTAATTGTCTCAACACTCTCAGGAAGAATTATTTCATCTAACTCAGTACAGCCTCTAAACATTCCATTAAAAATCTCTGTTATTCCATCTGGAAGAATTACTTTTTTAAGATTAATGCATCTATAAAATGCTTTATCTCCTGCAACCAACTTTGGCGAAAGGATTCTTAAATATGTCAAATAGTTACAACAAGCAAAACACAATGCTCCTATTTTTTTCATTTCCATAGGTAAAACCAGCTCTTTAATATGTGCTCCCCAAAATGCTTCTTCACCAATTTCCATTAGAGAATCCGGCATTTCTATCTTTTGCAAATTCAAACAATGATAAAAAGCTTTGTCTTCAATCCTAATTATTCCATTTGGAAGTCGTACTTCTCTAATTTCCTCATGGTTGTAAAACACTTTTTCTCCAATTACTGTTACCTCACTAGGAATTTCAACTAATGAATTATTTCCGTTATACGATTTAAGGATGTGATCTTTTTCCACCGTTTCTATAACAAATACTTTGCTATTTGAACATATTTTGTATTCTGTGGACAACTCAGAAGACAAAATATTAGCATTGTTAGAATGTGCACTTATATAACATGAGTCATTATTATTTAAGTTATCCTCTTGAATAACGAAAAATGGGCGTTTACTTTCATATCGTTTTCCTTCAATTAGTATCTCGTAATAATCAGCGCCTTCAACACTATCCCACGATAAAACTCCAGTATCATATACAACATTTATCGGTGTTGAAAGCTTAAAAACCAACAATTTTCGACACTCATCCCAAGACGAGTTAAATAAATACTGGGATTGACTTCCTGCACCTATTACAATACTTGATAAATTTCTGCAACGAGCAAACCATTTGTTATTGTCGAGAACTTTTGATGACTGCATTTGTACAGACGATAAGGAAGCACAGCTGTAAAATGCAGATAATCCTATTTCCTGTACATTTTTTGGAATTACAATGCTACCTAAATTGATACAATTATTAAACGCATATGGACCGATAAACGTTGTCAACTCCGGTAAAACGAAATTTTCCAATGCATGACACTCAGAAAATGCTGCAAATTCTATATATAAAGGAACAGAGGATAAAATATTTATCCTTGACAAATTATGACATTTATAAAAACAATAATCTCCGATTTTTGTTACGTTATAAGGGATAACTATCTCTTGTAATCCATAGCACTCTCTAAATGCTTCATATCCAAGGCGAGTCAAACTATTTGGTAGAGATACGGTTTCCAACAAATGGCAGCCAGAAAAAGCAAAATCATCGATTATTTTCACTCCTTCTGGTATGTTAATTTTCTTTATACGACAGTTGTCACGAAAGGCATTAATGCCTATAGCCAGAACCTTACGTCCGTTTACTAATGTTGGAACTGTCACTATAGAATCTGCACCTAAATACTTTATTACTTGAATTCCTTGTTCATAGTTAGCATATTCAAATAATTGCGTTGTATTTTATAGACATTTACTTAGATCTATTGCTTCCTCTTCTTCAAACAAATCTATTAGTTTTATTACATGTGACTGTTCTAGCGGATTCTCACTACGTGGAATAAATAGTTTTCTCTGATTAAATGCAGTAAGAATCTTCAAGAATGCATCCTCTTCAATATCCACTCTCTTTAAAGTTTCAAAAGCAGATTGCCCTCCAATATTGATACTCATAAAAGAAAAGGACGAATCTGAAGCTTCCCTTTGAAGTGCATATTCAAGTTCTTGAAGGAATGCGTCACTTTTTAATGACTTTGTACTTACATAAAACAAAACAGCAGCACAGTTTCTATCCAGGATTCTGTTTTTGGCTCTCTCAACCCAGTTTTGCCCAACATGCATGGCTTTGTCATACCATATTCTTGCACCATTCTCTGATAAAACTTTCAAATCTTGATAAACGATATCCGAGTCTTCGTGCGAATAACTGATAAAAATATATTTTTTTGCATTCTCACCCAATGCTGGTTCATACAAAGCAGGCCATTCATAAATATTCATATGCTACCCTCATCATAATATTTCAAATATGTCCATAGGATCATTCAAGCTCAATACACATTCTAACTTCTTTGCTAATCGATTCCATCCAGCCAACGCGAATCTTACCCCAGACGCAGAGGCCGCTTGATAATCTTGAAATGTATCTCCTATATATATTGCACTTTTCGGATCGATAGAGAACTGTTCCATTGCCTTTAATAGGGGATCTGGATCCGGCTTATGATTCACTGTATCTTCAGCTGCAATACAGCCAGCAATATATGGACCAAGTTCTGATTGCGTGCAAATTGGATCTGCTGTAACGTGCCCCCTCGATGTGATAATAATAATTTCCATCCCCAAACCACAGGCTTTTTTTGCCATCTCGACAATATTATCAAAGAAACCAGCGGCTAGACTATATCTGCTAAAACTAGCTTCCCAGTCGTTTTTTATTTCCATGCGATTCTCTAACTTCAATTTTGAAAGAGCTTGATCGACACTCATCCCAAATAACGTCTGGTCATCTGTTTCGGGAATAAGATATTTTCTTAATGTATCATTAAGCGATGAATAAAAAATGTTTCTTGTATCAACTAGTGTCCCATCCACGTCAATTAATATATACTTAATCATAAATACTCCTTTAGTAATAATTGATCATTGCCGCATTTCTCGATAAATAACACCTGCAAGTGCGCTCATAACTGCATTGTATTTGGACTGATCTTCAAAAAGGGCGGGATAACTCTCTTGAGATTCCATGAAGCTCTCCATCGCAGCTGTTCCGAACGCAGCAGGGAAGATGCTTTCCACAAAAATTCTTGGATCACTGGTTCTTGCTGAACTTTCCAGCTTTTTATCTGCGATCAACTTATCATGAAGCGCACCAAGCATTACACGGTCGGAATCATTGAATTCACCCTTGTATTTCTCGTGAATCTTTTCCAAAATCTCGTCAAGCGTACTCTTCTGACGATTGCCCTGGGCGCTCTTGTTTGTCGCCGGCACATACTGTCCATCAACATTTTCAAGGCGGATCTGACCCTCGAATGTTTTTTGTAGCTTGTAATACTCCAGCTTCAGCTTTCCATCAAGGTCAACCGGATCTTCTGTTTCACCAGGCAACAATCCAATCAGGTAGCTCAGGAACAGATATTCCTTATGCATGTCCTTATCGAACATTCTGGCAACCTGCGCGATATAGCTGTACCAGCGAATCAAACTACGCACTAATCTTCTGAACTGGTAACGCTCTTCCGGATTCTTCAGGTTATAGCGATCTGCCACAGGCTTGAGAACACTGGTCATTCGTCCCATTGCTCTTTCATCCTGTTTTCCCGGTTTATTCCAAACCTCAATGAATGCAACAACATCATTCTGGTTATAAATTGCATAATCTAACAGTTCACGCTCAGTCTGATAAATGAGATCTGCGTTTACCTCCTGCTCCAGACTGGTTTCCTGATAGAACGGCTGGAATGCATCCAGAATATCTTCTTTTCTATTAGCAAAGTCCAAGACAAATGTATCCGTCTTACTAGGGCAGGTACGGTTCAAACGTGAAAGCGTCTGCACTGCCTTAACATTTTTCAGTTTCTTATCCACGATCATGGTATGTAGCAGCGGTTCGTCAAAACCGGTCTGATACTTTTCTGCTACAATCAGGACATTGAAGTTATCGTGGAATTCCGCCTTAGTCTGGGTATCAGAAATGTGACTGCCATCCCTACGAACATTCAGTCCGGATTCTGTCACTTCATCCTCTCCATCCTGAACAGCGCCGGAGAAAGCCACCAGCACGTCTATATCGGCATATTACTGTTCCTGGATATATCGCTTCACCTCATGGAAATAGCGCACAGCGGCCAATCTGGAATCTGTAACAACCATCATCTTTCCACGTCCGCCGATCTTGTGACGAGTAGTATCACGGAAGGTTTCTACAATAATCTGCGCCTTCTGGCTGATATTGTACGGATGAAGCTTTTCATATTTTTTGATAATCTTTATTGCGCGGCTCTCCGGCAATTCCGGATTATCTTCTGTATTTTTGGCAATTTTGAAACAGGTATTATAGGTCATGTAATTCTGAAGGACATTCAGAATGAAACCTTCTTCAATAGCCTGTCTCATACTGTAAATATGGAACGGATGGAAAGATCCATCATCCCATTCGGAACCAAACATCTCAAGTGTAGCTGCCTTCGGTGTTGCTGTAAATGCAAAGAAGGACAGATTCTTATGCTTTCCATGCGTCAGCATTTCCTGAACAACCTTGTCATTCTTGTCAATTTCATCTTCACTCTTGCCCTCGATCTCCGCATATTCACGCAGAGCTTCTTCTGTATCAGCAAGGGCAGATTTCAACTTCATGGCAGAGCTACCGGTCTGAGAAGAATGTGACTCATCTACAATAATTGCATAGTTTCGTCCTGCTGCCGCATCCACTTCCTGATAAATCACAGGGAACTTCTGCAGTGTGGTGACAATAATGCGCACACCACTATTCAGTGCATCACGAAGATCTCTGGAATTCTTATCCTCTCCGCTTGCTTCAACCGCACCAATGGTATGGTCAAATCCAGAAATCGTCTCCTGAAGCTGCGCATCCAGAACAGTACGGTCAGTAACGACTACAACACTGCTGAATACAGCTTTGTTATCTTCGTCATGCAGGGAAGCCAGACGATATGCTGTCCATGCAATAGAATTTGACTTTCCGGAACCAGCGCTATGTTGAATCAAATAATTCTGACCGGAACCGTTCTCTCGTACATCAGCAATCAGCTTTCGCACGACATCCAACTGATGATATCTCGGGAAAATCAGAGCCTTTTTCTTTGTCACACGCTCCGTTCCGTCAGACATCAGCTTCTTATCTTCTTTTACCTGCAGATGGATGAACTTCTGAACAATATCGATCATGCTGTCTTTCTGGAAGATATACTCCCAAAGGTAAGCGGTCGGATAGCCGCCCGGATTAGCAGGATTTCCTTTTCCACCATCATTACCGGCACCATTAGACCCCTGGTTGAAAGGCAGAAAGTAGGTATTCTTGCAATCCAGCTTTGTTGTCATCCACACTTAAAGCTGATCCACGCAGAAATATCCCAGAATACGTTTATTAAACTGGAAACAGATTTCACGAGGGTCACGATCATACATCCACTAGCGCTTTGCATTGTCTACAGTCTGACCTGTATACTGATTTTTCAGTTCAAATGCAAAGACTGGAATACCGTTAATTGCAATCATCATATCTACAGAGTTATGAGAAGTTGTAGAGTAAAACCACTGGCGATTGCAGGTAATCTCATTCTTCTGATACAGTGCAGCTGCCGTTTGGTTCAATCCCGATTCTGGCTTAAAATAGCAGACTCTGAAGCTAATGCCACGGTGCTTAAAACCATGGCGCAGCACATCCAACAAACCATATGTATCGCAAGCATTATTAAAACTCAGACAGAACTTTCTGGTAGTATCACCGCTATTCTGCAACTCAAATCTTCTCCATTCATTCGGTTGTGTCTTCTGAATGAAGCGAATCAATGTATCCGGGAATAGCCCCAACGCAGGATCATACACATCATCATTGTGCGTATAACCGCCTACAGGGGACAGGAAGGACGCAGTGATATCGTCTTCAAAGCGTTTTTCATTTGTAACGTCAATACTCATGCCTGCGGCACCTCCTTTTTGCCGGTAACATATTCATAAATCATAGACTTCTTATAATTTTCAAGTTCAACTAAGAACTGTTCTTTTTTCTGGATAAGCTTATCCATCTCAGGGATTTTCCCATTAAGATAAGAAACAATCTCCATCTGATCATCCCGTGACGGAACAGGAAATAATATAGAGAAAAACTGGTCAGGATATAGTCTTAGTCTAGATGCAGTAATACCTGTCGAGTAAGCCGCATAGGTTGCGACAAGCGGTGGAATTCTCAGTAAATATTCCAAATAGTCCGATACATATTCATTATTTCGTTGACGATAAGTGTTGTATGAAGGACTTATCACTCCTTCGTGTTTTGAAACACCAATTGCGCCTTGCCACATCCACATTGTATTTGCTGCAAGGTCTCCTTCATGGCAGATTTTATATCCCACCAGAGACTCCGCCATAAACATATTTACGTTTTTCTCGCTTCGCGGCGTAACCCCAGTAATATGTGAAACCGTCAGCAGTTCTTCGTCGCCGAGTGTATGAGAAAATCTCTGTAAATAAGAT
>ULMI01022412.1_pt1 | contig 13644 bp, 10 predicted proteins | sample 1951631 | NCBI WGS metagenome assembly ULMI01 (sample SAMEA4835548, study PRJEB28245) | human gut metagenome | biome: gut microbiome; material: fecal sample | place: Denmark | collected 2008 | reverse complement strand
AGGTAGTTATAACTACTAAGATGTTGGCTGAGGTATATGAATGTGAAGTAAATAATATAAAGCAAAATTTTCATTATGCTAAAGAAAAATTTGTGGAGGGCAAACATTATTATGAGCTAAAAGGTAATGATTTGAAGGATTTTAAAAGGTTAATAGAAAATTCTAACCAACCTCTATATAAAGAAATTAAATTTTCACCTAAATTGTATCTTTGGACTAAAAGAGGTGCAAGTAGACATTGTAAAATGTTAGGAACTGATAAAGCATGGGAAATGTTTGATACATTAGAAGAAAATTATTTCAATCCAAAACCACAATTAACAAAACACGACCAAGCAATATTAAATATAATCAATTCAAGAACAGATATAGAACAAGCCATAGCAATCAAAGATTTTGAAAAAGTAGTAACTGAACCACTACACGATGAAATAAAAGTATTAAAACCTAAAGCACATTATACAGATATAATTTTACAAAATAAAGGATTAATCAAAGTAACATCAATAGCAAAAGATTATGGAATGTCTGCTCAAGAGTTCAATAAATTACTTTGTGATTTTAAAATACAATATAGATTAGGTAATCAATGGTTTTTATATAAAAAATATCAAAATAAGGGATATACTCATTCTGAAACAGTAAATTATAAACATAAAGATGGTAGAGATGATGTGAGTATTATAACTAAATGGACTCAAAAGGGAAGATTATTCTTGTATGAGTTTTTAAAAGAAAAAGATATTTTACCTATAATAGAAATAGAAAAAGATTTATAAAATTAAAGTAGGCTACTCTTTTGAGTAGTCTATGAGGAGGATGATTAATAATTGTTTTATGCTTATGACGATTCAAAAAATAGAATCAATATAAAAGATGCTGTTAAAGGAAATAACTATTATTGTCCTTGTTGCCACGGAAAATTAATACTAAAGAAAGGAATAGTGAATCAATGGCATTTTGCTCATAAAACAAAAGTTAATTGCGATGACTGGTATGAAATGAGTGAGTGGCACAAGTATTGGCAAGAACATTTTCCTGAACAATTTAGAGAAATTGTCTTAAATGAAGAAGGCGAGAAACATAGAGCTGATATAAAAGTAGGGAATTTAGTCATAGAGTTTCAAAAATCTCCTTTGAAATCTCAGGATTTTATCGAAAGAAGTACATTTTATAGTAAAAATAATAATTTAGTTTGGGTATTTAATGTTATGGATAAAGAAATAAGAGATATAACAAAATATCCGAAAAATCCATATGAAAAACTTTATGAGTGGAAATGGGCTTATAAGTTTGGTAACTTTCATATCCCTTCAAATGTCGATTTATTTTTCCAAATTGGAGAAAATATAATAGTAGCTCATATGAGGAATAAATACAACAAAGGATTTAAGTATTTTATAGGTATTCCATTTTCAAAATACGATTTTATGGAAGTTTTAAGGGATAAATATAAAAAATCTAAAAAACTAAGAAAAGAGAAAAAAGTGTTTGAAATATCGCATGAGAAAAAAGTGTTTGAAGTATCGTATGATAAATTTCATAAGTTTGCACGAGAGAATGGATATGAATAACAAAGAGGAAATTGTATAATCAAATAGAATTCTAAAATATAAATTATTAAGGGGATGTTATTTATGAATAAAAAATTAATAAGCATTTTAACATCATGTATATTAGCAGGAAGTTTAATGGTTGGATGTAGTGAGGATACTACAAAGAATTTAGATGAAAAAGGAAAACAAGCATTAGCCACAACAAAGAAAGAAGAACATGACTATAAAAAAGTAACTGAATTAACCCTTAGCAATGATTATGAGGATGAATATGTTGAAATAACAGGTACAGTTAAAGAATTCAAAACTGAATATAACACTATGATAATTACTTTAGATTTTGAAAAAGCAATATTACCAGTATATGTACACATCCCTAAAAACATGGTTGATGTTAAATTTGAAGTTGGCGATACAATAATAGCATACGGAAGATGTTGCGGACTTAGAAAAAGATCAGATGAAAAATACTTCCAAATTAATGCTTATTTCTTAAGCAAGACTCCAATAATTAAAAAAGAACAATCAAATCAAAATAAAGAAAATAAAACTAATAGTAAATCAGCAGATAATAATAAATTAGAGAACAATAACCAGTCAACAAATACAACTAAGAAAGTTCAACAAACTAAAAATAAAACAATAAATGAAGAAAAACAGCAAAAGAAAAAAACTAAACCATATGTAGATGAAAAAAATAACGTATATGTCGATGAAGATGGTAATCGTCAACCATTAGTAAAACATGATCATATGACAGAAGAGTATGATAAACAACCCAAATGTCCAGAATGTGGTTATCCAGTAGATGATTGTCACTGTAATGGTGATGGTAATACAGTTGATGAAGAAGATGATAATTATAACTGGGACTACTACGATGAGCCTATGGATGAGGATAGTTGGAATATTAATAATGATGAACAACAGGAACAAGAAGAAACACCTGCACAACAAGATAATAACCAATCACAACAAGACGATGAAGAAATCCTTAAATAAAAATAAAGCTGGTAAGGAAATTAATCCCTACCAGCCTTTTTATTATACTTTCTTTACATATTTATCAGATGCAGTTATATATAAACCTGATTCTAAGCGATACATAGGAGTACTTCCGTTTTTAGCATCTACTGTATCTATTACTTGTAAATGTTGCCCCTTCTTAACTGTAGTAACTGGATCTGCATCCCAATCTGCTACTTTTCTTATATTAAGTTTATCAAGTGTTACTATTTCAAATTTTGTTGCCTTAGTTTGTTCTTTCTTAGGTTCTGCTTTTTTCCCTTCTACATAGTTCTTTACATCTTTTATGAAATGAGCAAACCCATCAGGAGAACATCCATATCCCCAAAATGCAGTACCTGGACAAGTTTTGGCACTTCTTGAAGGATTATATTTTCCTAAGTAAGTACCACCAGCAGTAAACCAGCAATGTGGTCTTATGTGAGTGGTATTCACTGGAATATCAAATCTCTTGCATAATTCACCATAAAGATATATTACTGCCTTCTTTTGTGCAGCAGTCATTTTATCTTTACCCTTATCGAAACAACCATAAATCTCAATACAAATAGCATTAGTATTCCAACCTCTAATTCCTATTGGAGTAGAATTAAGATTTCTACCAGTTGTTATTTTACCATCAGGAAAAATATTTAAATGTTGGGCTATGTAATGTCCATGCCCGTCACTATCATGCCATGTAGATTTTCCATAACTATCTAATGATTGAGTTCTGCCAAAATGTGGTTCTGCAAATACTTTTTTATCTGTCTTTTCCCAAGTACTGTAGTTAGGTAAGTCCATATGATGTACTTGTAGTTTTGTTATTGTTCTAGTTACCTTTTGCTTAGATAACCATTCCTTTACATCTTTTTCATTTTCTAATAATGTGAAACCATTTTGAGTTTTCATTATTTATCACCTTCTTTATTTTCAATTAAATTTTTAAAAGCTTGATGAAGTCCTACAGAACTTAAACCACTCAACATTCCTCCTAGTAATACATTTACATTAAAATAGCCTGCTATAAAGTAGTTTAAAACCACTCCTATGCAGGCCATGATTAATGGTATATATTTATTAGGTATAAAATCTAAACTTGTTTTTATTACATATCCAATACAACAACATACTAATATTACTGCAACTACTAAATAGTTACTTACAACACTTAAATCTAACATTTATCTCTCTCCTTTTCACTCATTTTAATATGTTCTTCTACTATTGCCATCCTTTCCACAAGGTCATTATGGCGATTTACTCTATCTGATAAGGTTTCTATGTCTTTCTTTAAATCTTTAATTTTTTCATCCATAATAGCGGTATGTTTATTGTTACTAAAATACGAACCAGCTAATGTTCCTATTAATGCTAATATTGCAACAATTATTTCTGTATTCATAGACAACACCTCTATTCTTAACTATGTTTGACTCTATCTTTTAACTCATCTTGTTTGGCATCATTAAATTGTTTCACTTCTGAAAGATAGCCAGTTATCCTTCTTATTCTTTGGAATGGCATTGATTTTACCTCATATTTCAAATCAACATAATCACCATCTAATTTTACTGTAATATATTTAATTTGTTGCCCCGGATTTTTCTTTTGAACATAATCTATATATGCTTGTTTCTCTCTTTCATCTAATTCTACTGTGCACCCTTCTTCATTCCAGCAATGAAAATCCATAATATCACCCCTTTTTTTACATTAAAAAAGGACTTAAAATTAATTAAGTCCTTTAACTTTCTATATTGATTTATAAAGTACAATTATCCCTATTATAGACAGAATACCTATTAATATGCCTATTAAACATAATACTAATGCTATATATAATAAAGCCATGCCAACACTCCTTTTTATTTAGAGTATTAACATGACTTCATTTTTATAAACATTTTTCTTACGCAATTGATTCAGATTGTGTAGTTTATAATATTAAATTATGAACTAAAGTGTATTAACTATATATGTATAATTTGGTATATATTCATTCATATTAAAATCTATAGCTTTTAATATAATTTTTTTGTTATATACTTCACAAATCCAACCTTCTATTATATCTTTATCCAATATTTTGTTTCTATCTTTGTCTACAGCATATCCAGTAGAAGGACAATGTATTACAGTTTTGCTTAATCTATTTTCATTATAAACATTAATATCATATTTAGGCAGTTGCTCTTCACATTCAAATGTATAATGCGAATGACCAGTAAATGCTATTAGATTTTTGGGGAAATAATTATAGATGTTGTTTCCAATCTCATGGTCTTTTGTAAATCCATACACTTCACCATTTCTCATACCTGCTTTTCCTTCCCAAGAAAGATGTTGGATTAAAAATACTCTTTTATTTGTCACATCTAAAGTTTGTAAATAAGGCCAAGCATCGTTATAGTTGTATGGGGGATTGCAGTTGTAATCAATAGATAAAAATATAAACATATCATTACCTTTATTAAAAGAGAAATTTGGTTCATGCCCAAAGTAGCTTTTCCATTGTTCATTAGTTAAATAAACGTCATGATTTCCTCTTACGGCATAAAAAGGTTTAGAAAAGTTTAAAGTACTCATTTCACTTTTTAACCAATCTATATGTGCTATATCATCAGTTGTAATATCTCCACAACTGCAAACAAAATCAACATCTGAATTATTATAATAGTTTAGAACCTTAATCATTTTACTCTGACCATGATATGCTTCAGCACAATGATTATCACTAACTACACCAAATTTATATAATAATTTATCATCACTTTCAATTTTATTGATATTGTTAGCCATAGTTTGGAAAGTGTCTGTATTACTAGTATTTATTCCTTTGTCAGTAATAGCACTAGCAATTAATTTCTTTCCATTACTGACATTTTGAAAAACCTCTGTTAACCCTGTTGCGTTTTTACTTATATTTAAATTATTATAAGATTCAACATTTATATTTGAATTATCTGTATTGCTTAAACATATATAGACATAAGGATAATCTTGGGATAACAATATATCTAATAGTTTCTTCTTATGTGATTCTAATGTGTCTTTTGAGAATAAGCATATATTTTTAAATGTTGATGAAAAATACACTTCCTCGCCTTCATATTTAAGCCATTTTTTGACAGTTTTATCACTATTTATCACTGCAAATGATACATTAATTGTATTCGCATTTAGTGAGACATCATCAAAATCTTTAGAAATCGGGTCTTTTGTTCTTATAAATAAATTTGAATCTATTTTCCCCAATTCTGAACTGTGGAATGTTCCTTGTTCCCACAAATTTATACTATTTTTTGAACTAATACCACCATATAAAGCATTATTTATATTTTTAATTTGTGTTCTTATTGAATCTCCAATATTAGAATATACAACTCCATCATCACCAACTCTACCATCTATTAATTCAGCATCTCCAGTAGTACTTCCTTCTTTAAGTGAAGTGAAAGTATCTATTCTAGCTTTCTGTGTTTGTATATCATTTTTAACACTCGTGTCATCATAATTTTCTAAATTAGTTAATTTATTTCTTTCATCAGTTGTCATAGTTTTCTTCGCAAGATCTTTATATTGTGCAGCAACTTCATTTATAGAACCTTTAACAGTTTTAGCAGTTGTTGTTAGTTCCTCAGTGCCTAAATCAGTTTTAATGGTATTTATATCAGTTTTTATTTCAGTATCATCATAAGATGTACCAGTCCCATTTTTTATAGCTTTAGTGTTAGTGTCAAGTGCTTCCTCAAATTTATTGATTATGCTTGCTGATAGTATATCACCATCTTTATGGATTTCTCTGATATAGTTGCCTTCACTATCGAAAGCATTTTTTATTTCTCCGGTCGCTAATTTGCTTAATCCTAATATAGCCTTACCCATAGTTGCATCATCACTTACAAGAGGCTCACATACATGCAATTGTTTTGATACAATAGGCATGGAAATCATACTTGTTTTTTCTTCGTCTAATAATGATATTTGAAAATCATAATCACCTACTTCTATTGGATCATCTATAAGATCATCAGTTATTGTAAGTATTGCTTGACCTCCATCTGTTGGTTGTATTGCAAATGTATATTCTATTTCAGCATTTTTATATAATCTAACTTGGAAAAAACTTGCATTAGTAATCAATATAATATTGTTCATATCGCCTTTGTTAAATCTATATTTGTTATTTACAATTGTAAAATACAATTCAATGTTTTTATCCAATCTATATAAATATATGTCTTCATCTAAAGTTGCTTTATTTTTATCAATCGTCATAACACATTTTTTATAAATCATCTTAAATACCTTCCTTTCAAAATAAAAAAGAGAACTAAAAATTTAATTTTAATTCTCTGCTTATTTATCTATTTTATCTGTGGATTTTAATTCTTCATTTTCTTTTTTAAGTTTATCTATTTGTTGCTTATATATTTCACATTGAGCTTGAAATAGTACTTTTTGATGATTAGCTTGTGCCAATTCTTGTTTATATATTTCAGTTATTATATTTATTGCATCCATTCAATCACCTCCTATTCAGTATAAGTTACTTTCATTGTTACACTACCACTACATACTGCATAGCTACTAGCATTATAAGCGGATTGAATACCAAAGCCTTTTATAGTTCCGTTTGAAAGTGCATTAAGTATAGTACTATTAGTTATAGTTAACTTTCCACTATTACCAACTGCGATACTAACACTACCACAACTTGAACCATATGAAGGTTTTCCACTCGGTCTACTTGTATAGTTATGAGTTTTCACTACTATTGGAACTGCTGCATAAGAACCACCGGATATTCTCTTAATAGTAAGTTCAATTTTACTAATACTCTTACCTTTAAATTGGTTGAATTGAGTACCAAAGAACCAGCATCCATTACAATCGCCATAACCATAATCACCTTGTCTTGCAGTATTATCTTTCTTCCAGTTGTTGTATTTACTACTTCTATAAGTATCACCACTGTTAGATTTTATTGTTACAGTTTTTGTAGTTGTTGGAGTAGGAGCTGGGTTGCCGTCTGTAGTTTGATTACCCCCTTCATATGTAACACTAGTAGGGGCTATTATTTGACCTGGTGAACTTACATGAGTATTGGATTTATTACCTCCACATTGTGGACTATTTGCTATTGTAATTAATCCCCCACTTACTGCTTCAAATCCATATTGGCTACATACACCACTAGATTGCGCAGCGTGTATTCTACCTCCTGCATTTGCTCTAAAACCTATATCACAGTTTATAAATTGTACATCCTTATAGTATCCATTAGCATAAGAATCACAAGCAACACCAACAATTGTAGTGGCACTACCGGAAGCATTATCACTACCATATATTTTTAAGCTATATCCATTAATTGGGGAATTTTCTTGTCCAACTAAACTAGCAGTTCTACTGGCAACTGCACAACCTGTGCTTGGATGTATTACACCAGTCTTAGCAGTTTCAAATTTCATATAGCCGCCATATACATTCACTTTAGTACCACTTGTATAATTTCTTATATAGCCATACACTGCACTACCATCTAAGTATAAGTTAATTCTGCCACTAATAAAGTATTGGAAATCTATATTTTCATATATATCTTCCTGTACCCATATATCTACTACTTTTCCATTTAGGAATTTAGGTAAGGCTTCTAATGCCCCGGTTACTGTGGCAAAAGATACACCGTCATATAATTCATTATCATCACTACCACCACTATTAATTGATATTTGTATATTATCTTCCAATGTGCTTGGATATTGAGCACTGTTTATTTTATTGGCTGTAATTGTATCAGCAGTAAGTTCCCCTTCAACCGAGAAACTATCCCCGATAACTTCGGAACCTTGTATTTGTGCTCCTACTATATTACCTTCACTATCTACACTAAAAGTATTACTTTGATTTTTAAAAGTACTACCTATTATAGTTGCTCCTTGAATAGTACCATTACTCAATATACCACCTAACATTGTAATTCCATCACTTTCAAGTTTAAATATATCTGTTCCTTTACACTTCAAATAAAATCCAGTAGGTGACATATGAGTATAACTATTATCATCAATACTAGTATGTAATACCTTAATCCCACTTGCATTCTGTTGTATTATACCCATATCAAAACCATCTGTAAATTTTGCAGTAAGGCTGTTTGCAGTTTGTTCTACCTTAGATACATCATTTCTAATAGTTCCTAGTGAGTCATTAGTGGCATAAGTATTACTCACTGTTGTTTTGAATCCATCTAATGATTGCTCAAGTTGTGATGTCTTAGTATATACTTGTTCTAAAGTAGGTGTAGTATATTTTGTTTCAGTTGGATTTTCAAAGTCTAATTTAAAACGTAGCCAGTACCAATAACCTTTTTCAGCAGTAGGCATTGTTGCAGTCCATTCTCCACCAGTTTGTGTTGTGTTACTAGTTGATTTATACCATTGTGGTGTACTGTTTACAAGGGATTGACCTTTTTCCCCTGGGTCACCTTTTCCTCCTGGTGTACCTGGTACACCTTGTTCCCCTTGTTGTCCTTTATCTCCTTTATCTCCTTTTGCCCCTTGTTCACCTTTTATTTTACTCCATGTGTATGCAGCAACGGACTCACTATCATTATTGTTTGTATCGGTGTAAACTCCTATATATGCTCCCGGAGTTTCGCCTTTATTTGCAGTAAAAGTTTTACCTGCATCGTCACTATATTTTATGTGTAGGTAGTAAGTTTTCCCGTTAGTACCATTAGTTCCAGGTATACCTTGTTCACCTTGCATACCTTCAAATCTACTCCATGTATAAGCAGTATAATCTGCACTATCATTTGGGTTATAATCAACGTATGTACCTATATAAGTACTTGGAGTTTCACTCATTGGATTACCGTTTGCGTTGGCACTGTATTTTATATGGAAATATGTTGTTTTACCATCTTTACCTGGTGTACCATCTTTACCTGGTGTTCCTGGTACCCCTTGTTCACCCTTCTCACCTTGTATACCTTGTATACCTTGTATACCTTGGTCGCCTTTTTCCCCTTTAATGTTACCACAATCTACCCAGTCATTTTTACTTGTTGACCAAGTGTATAAAGTACCATTAACAGTATAGCAATCACCAGGATTTCCTGTTGGGTGTGCTTGTTTTAAGGCTTCTAATGAAGGGTATTTATCTAATATATTTACACCAGTACCGTCTTCACCTTTGGCACCTTGGATACATACTGGAGTAGAATATGTTGTTGTGCCATTTACTTTACCATAGTTAATACGTTGCCATATATATTTTCCTTCTTGCCATTGTGGAGTTGTTGTTGACCAGCTACCACCTTGTAATGCACCAGAACTAGTTGATACATAATATTCAATGGTAACACTATTAAGAGTTGAACCCATTGAACTAATAGTTTGTTCGTGTTTATCCACTGTGTCTTTTACACTATTAAAAGCATTTTTTAAAGTGGTAGTTGTGCCCTCTTCTTCTATAGTGGTATTAGTTATTAATGTTTCAATTTTACCATTAGCTACTCCTATATTAGTTGTATTAGTAGTTACTTGTGTTTGCAATTTACCCATATCTCCAGTAGCAGTATCTACCTTAGAAGACAAGCTATTAAATAACACATCTAAAGTTTGGTTTTTATCATCAAATTTTATTTTACTTGATTTTAATGTATAACCACTATCATTCATAGTTGAAAATAAACTTGCAATATCAAGTTTACCTGCACTAATATTGGCATTGTCGGCCACTTTAGCATTTACTATTAATCCATCTTTTATGGCATCACTTGATTGAATACCATTTTGGTTAATAAGTTGCCCTTTTCCATCCGTTCCATATAGAACAAAGGTAAAATCACCAGTGGCATCTTTTCCTATTTGTATACGTACCTTACCAGTACTGTCCTTAAATTGTTGTAAATTACCTTGCAGCAACATTGAGCCATCATCACTTTGAATACTTACATTATTAGTATTAATTATACCTGTATTAATTTTGTTGGCACTAACAGTATCAATCATAGCGTCTTTTATTAGTGCATTCTCAATAGTTGTATTTTTTGATGTCAATAACAAGTTTTGTATATCTTTTATAGTGGCACTATTACCTATTAATACCCCTATATGAGCTAAGTCTGCTTGTAAATTTTTTATAGTAGCATTAACTGCATCTAAATTACCTACATCTAAATTATCAATTTTGGCATTAACGGCTGTAAAGTTTTTAGTAGTAAGGTCTTTGAACTCACCATAATCCGCTTTTATTTTCTCTGCTTCCAACTCAATTACTTTTAACTTTGGTACGCTTTCTCCGTCTAATAATAGATTACCTTCATCATCTATATATAGCCATGGTGCCTTTCCGTCTTTTGTAAGTGTTTCCAATATTTCTTGCAAGTTTTGTGGAATTTTAGTATCAGGGTCAGTTTGTAATGCTTTTGTTTCAGGGTCACCACATAAATCAGTTATAGTTTGTTTAGCAGTTTCCATGTTGTTAGTTGCGTCTTGTAGTTCTGCACTCATCTCCTCTGTCATTTCTTCTGTACTTAATGCTTGCATTAATACACCAACAATTCTATCCATAGCCTCATTATAATCTTCTCCGGCTTGTTGAATATCACCTATTTTGGGATCCTCACATTCTTCGTCTTCTATACCTTCAACTTGCACATCAATTCTATCTTGGTCATCTTCTACAGTGTCAGGTACTTCATAATACGTATCATCTTCTGTAGTATCGTCAGAAGCAGCTACAGTAGCTACTTCTGGTTCCTCTGCAAATTCTTCCATATCCTCATCTAGTGTTGGCCATATAATTATCTCACCGTCATCATCATATACGGGTCTGTCTACACGCTCTTGTCCATCACCTATCATATATTCACCTCCTATCCTATCATAAATCTGCCTACAAATAATATATTCTTACTTGATAGGTCTTTTACTTTTACCTTTCTAAATACTCCATTTGTCAATCCATTAGCACATTCAAGTGCCACATAATCTCCAGCTTTATCTTTTTCTATTACTATGGCAGTATGTGATATCGCCATGAATTCACCATTATTTTTACTGTCAGCGTCCATGAATATTATATCTCCAATTGCTAGATTCTTAAATGTTTCTAAATCTGCTACATCTACTACCCAGTTTTTCTGTACAAAATATTTTCCTATATTAGCTTCATTTCTAGTACTTGGTATAGCCCAGCTAACACTATTATTTCTATTATTATCAGTCTTTTTCTCGTTACCAAAAGGAGATTTTTCATAAGTCCAACCTGTTAATACGTAGTTAAGAAAACAGCTATCATCTATTTGATATTTATTGTTGACCTTCCATTTACTAATGTTTTCGGATGGATTCTTGAAATCTGCGGGAGTTGTACTATTATAACTGAACTTACTATTATTATTATAGTAACTATTAGCAATTTTAACTAGATCAGCTGAATATTTAAATAATGGTTGTGCATAATTAGTGCCTTTTTTCTTAGCTCCAACACTTCCTAAATACGGCTTGTCACTTATTGTAGTGTCGGGATTATAATACACAGATACAATATAAGTAGTACCTACTTTAGGTAATAGTACTCCATTCTTACAGTCCACACCTTCTAGGTATACTGTGCCAGGTTGTATTAGCTTGAATCCTTTTGCAGTAGTGAATACAATACGTGCATAGTAACTATCATTGTAATTTGTTGATGAAGTTGCCGGCACTCTAAATTGTAATTTTGTTAGTGGTTTATTATAAGAGTATACACGTTGACTGTCTAACATTTTATTACTTGTAACACTGTCGCTCTCCCATTCTGCTCCCTCACCAAAGTATAATATCTTTTTCTTATACTCTTTATAATAAGTCTGAGTAGATGTTTTATCCTTCATTCTATAGCCGTCAGTAGTTAAACTGCTAAGCCAGTAATATTTATCAGTGGCGTCACACATATCCTTTGGTTTTCTTAGAAATATTACGTATCTTGTTTTATTGCAGTAGTCTAACATCATATTATTAAGTGAGTCTATTGCCTCGTTCATTTGTTGGTAATTACCTGATTGTGAACTTCTTAAACGAGCTTCCTCACATACAAATATAGGCTTTTTAGGGTATTTCTTTAATAGTGCTTTTATTAGTGATTGATAGTCTTCCACAACGTTATCTACATTATCCCCAAGTGCAGGAACTCCGAAAGCTAACATTACATGACTGACAGTCTTAGGGTATGGTGTTTTGTCTGTAACGCCGTTAACAGTGATATTAGTAATAAGTTTTCCACCCTCTACAAAGTCTTTAGGAGCTGCACTATTAAGTCCTTTATAAGTAACTTCATATGTTGTTCCGTCGTCATCATCTACTATGTCTTTTGGAGGAGTTGGTTTTGTAGCTGATTGATTTTTCACTTTCGCCTCTTTATCTGCTCTTGCTAAGTCCCATGGTCTAAGTATTATACCGTGTGTATACCAATGAGACATACTACCTCTTGAACTATATGTTATGCTCATGTCTTCGTATCTTATTGCTCTAGGCCATTTATAACCTCCACTCGCATGAGCTATCATACGTTTGCCTTTTACTTTTCCACAATACACAACTACGTGATGAGTACCTGCTTTGGCATATTTACTATCTCCACCTGACTTTGATGCCCAAGCAACAGTTACATTTGAAGGAACTGTGGCATTACTCAACATGATTAAGTCACCAGGTAGTAATTCATCAATTGTTTTACTTGTTAGTTTCTTTAATGTATATCCACTATATTTTGTAGCATATCTCACTAGAGAACCATATGCACAATTGGCTCCACCGTATTTAGCAGTTACACTTCTAAGTCCTGCATATAAGTAAGCACAACTACTAAGAGAAGAACACACATAACAGTATGGATTTTTAATTCCATGTATAGTTCCGCTTACTCTGTGTCTTTTGCTATCATCGTAGATACAAGAGCCTGCATAGTAAGTAGCTTTTTTATACTTTTGATGTAAGTCACATATTTCTCTAGCCTTATTGACTATTTTCTTCCTAACATTCTCAGCTACCCCTTTTGTATTTGTAGTATTACCATCTATTTT
>ULMI01022342.1_pt1 | contig 14133 bp, 13 predicted proteins | sample 1951631 | NCBI WGS metagenome assembly ULMI01 (sample SAMEA4835548, study PRJEB28245) | human gut metagenome | biome: gut microbiome; material: fecal sample | place: Denmark | collected 2008 | reverse complement strand
GCGCGAGAATGTGCCGAGGCACATTCTTTGTTTTATAGCAGGCTAGAAAGGAAAAATCATGGAATTATTTTTGGGCGGATGTTACCAGGGAAAAAAGGAATATGTGTTAAAGCTTCACCCGGAATGTAAAGGTCAGGTGATAGAGGGCGAAAACCTTCCTGCAGACTGGGATGGAATGATAAAAGAACTGCAGGAATTTGAGAATCCGGTCATCAACCATTTACACCTGTGGATTCGGAAATGTCTTGAGCAGCAGACAGATGTGGAGCTGTTAGCTGATAAACTGCTGGAAACATATCCGGGACTTATTTTCATCTGTGATGAGATTGGAAACGGAATTGTACCGATGGATGCTCTGGAACGGGATTACAGGGAGCGGACCGGAAGACTACAGATACGGATTGCCAAGAAGGCAGAAAGGGTAGAACGCATTGTATGTGGAATCAGCCAGAGATTAAAATAAATTTATTGCTTATCCGTCATGGAAAGACCACGTCAAATCGGGAACACCGGTATTTGGGTGTAACAGAAGAAGCTTTATCCGGGGAAGGCAGAAAGCAGTTGGAGATTCTTGCAGAAAAAGACATTTTAAAAAAACCATGGCTGCTTTTCATCAGTCCGATGCTGCGCTGTCAGGAGAGTGCTGGTATACTTTTTCCGGGAAAGAAAGCTTATCCGATAGAAGAATGGCGGGAGATGAATTTTGGTGCATATGAGGGAAAGAATTACGAAGATTTGAAAAATGATTCCTATTATCAGAAATGGATTGACAGCAATGGCACACTGCCTTTTCCGGAAGGCGAGAGCCAGCAGGAATATATAAAACGTTGCCAAAGGGGACTTCATGCCGCAACAAAAATCATAGAGGAAAAAATCACCGGAGAAATCGCAGATGCTGCAATGCCGTTATCGAAGAGTCGAATAACAGAACTCCGGGAGCCTGAAAAACTGATAGCAGAAAATCAGATGACAGAAAATCAAATAGCAGAAAATCAGATGACAGAAAGTCAGCCCCGGAATATAACTGCGGTTGTACACGGCGGCACAATTATGGCACTGCTTCACATCCTTGCAGGCGGAAATTATTTTGATTATCAGGTGAAAAATGGAGGCGGCTACTGCTGTAAGCTCAGACTTTGCGGGGAAGAATGGAAATTAGATTCCCTTGAGGAGATTACAATATGATTTATCACATGATTGCGTTCGGACTGGGATTTTGCCTGGACCTTCTTTTGGGAGATCCATACTGGCTGCCACATCCCATCCGGGTGATTGGAAATTTTATAGGGATATTGGAAAAAAGAATGAATAAAAAGGAGTGCAGTGAGAAATACCTTGTAAGAGCAGGCATTGGAATGGTTGCGCTTGTTTTGCTGACAGTTCTTATGGTGACCGCACTTCTTCTGATTCTTGCGTACCGGATTCATCCGGTGGCAGGTGTTATCTTGGAAATGATTATGACCTATCAGATTCTTGCTACAAAATGCCTGAAAGTAGAAAGCATGAAGGTATATAATTGTTTAAAGGAGAATGACCTTATAGCGGCAAGACATGCTGTTTCCATGATTGTAGGCAGAGATACCGGGCGGCTGGATGAAACCGGAGTGGCAAAGGCTGCCATTGAAACAGTGGCGGAAAATACTTCGGATGGAGTCATTGCACCGATGCTATATACCGCACTTGGCGGACCGGTTCTGGGCTTTTTTTATAAGGCAGTCAATACGATGGATTCCATGGTAGGATATAAGAATGAACGTTATCTTCATTTTGGCAGAGCTGCCGCAAAATTCGATGATATCTGCAATTATATCCCATCCCGTATCAGTGCATACCTGATGATTGCAGGGACGTATTTCCTTGGAAAGGAATATGACGGAAAGCATGCATATTACATTTATAAAAGGGACCGGTATCATCATGCCAGCCCGAACTCTGCCCAGACAGAGGCAGTTTGTGCAGGAGCACTGTCCATACAGCTTGCAGGAGATGCCTGGTATTTTGGCAAACTGGTGAAAAAGCCGTTTATTGGAGATGCACTGCGTCCGGTGGAATACGAGGACATCAGAAGAGCAAACCGGCTTTTGTATGCGACTGCATTTTTATGTGAAGGCATTTGCCTTTTGGTGATGGGATTGTTATTCTTTATATGATTGAAAGGATGAAAATTCAGGAAAGGAACAGGAATATGGTACATGGAGGAGACATCTACCGTAATTGCATATCATTAGATTATTCTGTAAATATCAATCCTCTGGGCATACCGGCATCTGTAGAGGCAGCCCTTAGGGAAGCGGTGTCTTTATGCAGCCGGTATCCGGATATCAGGCAGGAGAAGCTGAAGGCAGCCATTGCTGAGATGGATAAGGTATCGGCAGATGAGATATTGTGCGGAAATGGAGCTTCTGAACTTTTTCCTGCAATTCTTCATGCATTAAAACCAAAGAAAATACTGATTCCGGTTCCTTCTTTTTATGGTTACGAGTGGGCTGCCGGAACGGAAGTGTGTGAAGTAAGTTATTTTCCATTGCGGGAACAGGATAATTTTGTGCTGGGAGAGGATTTTATCGCGGCATTAGATAAAGAAACGGAGCTTATATACCTTGCTAATCCCAATAATCCCACCGGACAGTTAATTCCACCGGAGATTTTAAAAGGGATTTTAAAGCGGTGTCAGGAGCTTGATATAATAGTGGTAGTAGATGAATGCTTCCTGCCGTTTTGTGAAGAAGCAGAGCTTTATGAAGAAATGGAAGCTGGCATGAAATGTGGGAATCTGATTCAGGTGAGAGCATTTACCAAGACCTTTGCCATACCGGGAGTCCGGCTGGGTTATCTTATCTGCCGGAACAGGGAAGTCTGTCAGAAGATTGCAAGGCAGCTTCCGGAATGGAACTTATCGGTATTTGCTCAGATGGCAGGATGCGCTGCAGCAAAAGAAACGGAATTTATCGGGGAAAGCAGAAAACTCATCAAAGAGCAGCGGAGTATTCTGACAAAAGAGCTGACATCCTTAGGCTTCCGGGTGTATTCTTCCCGGGCAGATTATATTTTATTTTACACAGAGTTACCGTTATATGAGTTACTTTTAAAGAAACAGATTTTGATTCGAAATTGTGAAAATTACAGAGGTCTGTCCAAAGGGTATTACCGGATTGCAGTAAGAGGGCAGGCAGAGAATGAGTGGCTGATAAGCGCATTAAGAGAGGTGACAGAGAAATGAATCCCATCGAATTTGTATTGCCGGGAGAGATCGAAAAACGCAGCTTTGAGATTATTTCAGAGGAATTAGAAAAGCGTCATATTGTATTGCCTAAAGAGCAGGAGCCTGTTACCAAGCGTGTGATACATACCAGCGCAGATTTTGATTATGCAGAGACAATGTGTTATTCTGACCATGCAGTAGAAATTGCAAAGGAACTGATTCTTAAGGGGGCGGATATTGTAACGGATACCAACATGGCACTTGCCGGAATCAATAAGAAAATACTGGCATCATTTGGCGGAGAAGCCCATTGCTTTATGGCGGATTTGGATGTAGCACAGCTTGCCAGAGAGCGGCAGGTAACAAGAGCCACCATCAGCATGGAGAAAGCCGCAGCCATTGAAAAACCGGTTATTTTTGCGGTGGGAAATGCACCGACGGCGTTAATCGAGCTTCATAAAATGATAACGGAGGGACGCTACCAGCCGGCATTTATTATCGGAGTTCCGGTAGGCTTCGTAAATGTGGTACCGGCAAAAGAATTGATTATGGAAACAGAAGTACCTTATATCATTAACCGGGGCAGAAAGGGCGGGAGCAATGTTGCCGCAGCTATCTGCAATGCAATTTTGTATCAATTAAGACGATAGTAAAATCAGGGGGAAGAAAGATGCAATATGGGTTTACCTCCGGAAGCTGTGCCGCAGCCGCAGCAAAGGCAGCAGTCTATATGCTGCTGAGTGGAAGAAGAAAAACAGAGATTACCATTGAGACACCAAAGGGAATTCCCTACCATGCAACGGTGGAGCATATCAAAATTCAGGAAACAGAAGTTTCCTGCGCGGTACAAAAGGACGGCGGGGATGACCCGGATGTGACAACGGGGGCATGGATTTATGCAGCGGTGAGCATTTGTGAAGAAAATAACAATCAGATAGAAATAGATGGCGGCATCGGTGTTGGCAGGGTTACGCGGCCGGGATTAGACCAGCCGGTAGGAAATGCCGCAATTAATACGGTACCACGGCAGATGATTGCAAAAGAAGTATCAGAGGTCTGCCATCTGTTTGATTTTCAGGGCGGAATCAAAGTCGTAATTTCAGTGCCGGAAGGAGAACATCTTGCGGCGCAGACTTTTAATCCGAGACTTGGAATAAAGGGCGGAATCTCGATACTTGGAACCAGCGGGATTGTGGAGCCTATGAGTGATAAGGCATTGCTGGATACCATAGCAGTGGAATTGAAACAGAAGCGGGCAGAAGGTCATTCTATTGTTGCCATATCACCGGGCAACTACGGATTGGAATTTATGAAACGGACCTATGGTTATGATTTGGAGCGCAGTGTAAAATGCAGCAACTTTATCGGACAGACCATTGACATGGTAAAAGAACTTGGATTTTCCAAAATGCTCTTAACCGGTCATATCGGAAAGCTGATAAAAGTATCCGGCGGCATTATGAACACCCATTCCAAAGAGGCAGACTGCCGGATGGAGCTTCTGGCGGCGGCAGCAATCCGGGCGGGCGCAGAAGTGACACTGCTTCGTGAAATATTAGACTGCATTGGTACAGAGGATGCGGTAGACCGGATTAAAAAAGCCGGATTTTTAGAACCTGCCATGGAATATGTCATGGAAAAAATGGAAGACCATCTTAAGCATCGTGCCGGGGGTGGACTGGAAATAGAGTGTATGGTTTATAGTAATGACATCGGACTTTTAGGTGTAACGCCGGGAGCAGTGGCATTATTAAAAGAACTGTTGGAGGAAAAGGAATGATTCATTTTGTTGGAGCAGGGTGCGGAGCACCGGATTTGATTACCGTAAGAGGAATGCATCTTTTGGAGAAAGCGGATGTGATTATCTATGCCGGTTCACTGGTAAATCCCAAGCTTTTAGACTATGCCAAAGCAGACTGTCAGGTATATAACAGTGCAGTGATGACATTGGAAGAAGTCCTTGCAGTTATGGTGGAGGCAGAGCAGGAAGGAAAAGATGTGGTGCGGCTGCATACCGGAGAACCAAGCATATATGGAGCGGTTCAGGAGCAGATGCAGGAGCTGGATGCAAGAAAGCTAGCCTATGATTCTACGCCGGGAGTAAGTGCCTGCTTTGGAGCAGCGGCAGCCATGAATCTGGAGTATACCCTGCCGGATATTTCACAGTCCCTTATCATTACCAGAATGGAGGGACGGACGGCGGTTCCGGAGAAAGAAAGCATTGAGGCATTTGCTGCCCATCAGTGTTCCATGGCAATCTATTTAAGCACCGGAATGTTGGAGAAGTTATCTGAGCGACTGATAAAGGGTGGCTATTCAAAGGATACCACTGCGGCACTGGCTTATAAGGTAAGCTGGCCGGAGGAAGAAATATATATCTGCACGGTAGAAACATTGGCACAGACAGCGGCAGAACATGGAATTACCAAAACGGCACTGGTTCTCGTTGGAGATGTTATTAACAAGAGCGGATACAGCAAATCCAGACTGTATGCAGAAGATTTCTCCACAGAATTCCGGGCAGCAAAAAAATCATAAGAAGGCGGAAAGAAAATGCAGTCATTGAAATGGAGTGTCATCAGCTTTACCGAAAAGGGAGCAGAGCTTGCCGAAAAGATAAAAAGACTTTCCAAAGAGCAGCAGCTTCCCTGTGAAATTCATACTTATCATGGCAGAAAACAGGTGGAAAATCTGAACGCGTGGACAAAGGAGCAGTTTTCCCTAAGAAATGCAATCATTTTTATCGGAGCATGCGGAATTGCAGTGCGGACAATTGCCCCATTTCTTAAGGACAAGCTGACAGACAGTCCGGTGCTGGTACTGGATGAGGCAGGCAATTATGTCATTCCTCTTTTATCCGGGCATGTAGGAGGCGCCAATGAGATAGCACTTTTACTGGCAGAGTTATTAGGAGCAGTTCCGGTAATTACCACAGCGACCGACATTAATAATGCCTTTGCTATAGATGTATTTGCAAAAAAGCATGACCTATCCATTGATAAAAAAGAAGGCATTAAGAAGGTTTCTGCAAAGGTGCTGGAAAAAAAGAAGCTTTCCATGACAATCGCTCCGGAATATGCCGCAAAAGTGGATGTGGCAATCGGCACACCAGAGGATGGACAGAAGCCGGAGCCATTATTGACCTTAATCCCCAAAGAATATATTCTTGGAATCGGATGCAGAAGGAATAAAGAAGAACAGGAACTTAAGGCATTTGCAGAAAGCTGTTTAAAGGAAGCCGGAGTAGACTGGAAACAGATACGGGCGATAGCTTCGCTTGATAAAAAGAAGGATGAGAAGGCAATTCTGAAACTTGCGGCAGAACATGGCATTCCATTTCTTGTCTTTGACGCAGAGACCTTAAGCCGGGTGCCCGGGACATTTGATACATCGGCATTCGTGGCAAGCCAGGTGGGCGTGGATAATGTCTGCGAGCGGGCAGCCATGGCAGCCTGCCGGGATAATGGAAGGCTGGTGCTTCAGAAGAGAGCGGAAAACGGAATGACACTTGCAATAGCAAAAGAAGATTGGAGACTGACTTTATATGAAGAATAAAATATGGATTGTTGGAATGGGACCGGGAAAAGAAGAGATGATGACAGGCAGAGCCATCGAAGTATTAGAACAGGTGGACGTAATCATCGGATATACCGTATACCTTGATTTGTTAGGAGAACGTTTTCAAGACAAGGAATTTCTTTCCACGCCGATGCGGCAGGAAGAAAAACGCTGCAGAATGTGTTTTGAGGAAGCAGAAAAAGGAAAAAGCGTGGCAATGGTATGCAGCGGCGATGCCGGTGTCTATGGAATGGCATCACTGATGTATGAGATTGGAAAAGAATATCCGGCGATTTCACTGGAAGTGATACCGGGAATTACCGCAGCCAACAGCGGTGCGGCGGTTCTTGGAGCACCATTAAATCATGACTACTGTGTTATCAGTCTCAGTGACCTTATGACACCATGGGAGTTAATTGAAAAGAGGCTGATTATGGCAGCACGGGGAGATTTTGCTATTGCACTTTATAATCCGTCCAGCCGGAAGCGGGCAGACTATTTGGAAAGAGCATGTAAGATTCTGCTTCAGGAGATAGAACCGGAGCGCGCATGCGGTTATGTGGAAAATATCGGAAGAGACGGAGAAAGCACAGTTACCTGTACTTTAGAAGAATTACAGAGTAAATCAGTAAATATGTTTACTACCGTTTTTGTCGGAAATTCCAGAACCAGAATTCAGGATGGAAAATTAATCACACCAAGAGGCTATAAGATAGAGCAATGAAAAAGATCATCATTTTTTCAGGAACAACAGAAGGAAGAAAATTATCGGAGCTGATGGCGGCAGCAGGCATAGCCCACACCGTATCGGTGGCAACCGATTATGGAAAGCTGGTTATGAAGGCGCATTCGAAGGTGAAGATTCAGGAAGGACGCCTTTCCAAAGAAGCTATGTCAGAATTTCTAAGGAAAGAATCCTTTGACATTGTAATCGATGCCACTCATCCCTATGCGGTGGAAGTGACCAGAACCATAAAAAGCTGCGTTGCCGGAATGAAAGCGGATGGACTTGAGGTCACTTACTTACGGCTGAAACGGAGCATCCAGGCGTCAGAAGAAACGGGACTTCGTTTCTTTGACAGCAATGAAGCCTGCGCAGAAGCATTAAAGGAAATCAAGGGAAACATTCTTCTTACCACAGGAAGCAAGGAACTTTCTGCATATACCGCATCCGAAGAAGTAAAAAAACGTCTTTACGTCCGGGTACTGCCGGGGATGGAAAGTCTTGAAATCTGCCGGAGAGAAGGGATTCTGCCACAACAGATTCTGGCACTGCAGGGACCTTTTTCCGAAGAATTGAATGATGCACTGATTCATCAGTATGGGATAAAATGTATGGTAACAAAGCAGGGCGGCATTACCGGAGGCTTTTTAGAGAAAAAAGAAGCAGCTTTAAAAAATCGTATCCCGCTTTTGATCATTCGTCGGGAGGCAGCAGAGGAAGACGGACTTTCCTTTGATGCAGTCTGTGAGAAAATCGAAACATTAACAGGAGTAAACCTTTCCTTAAGACCGGCGGAGCTTATGATTACGCTGGCAGGAATCGGACCGGGGGATGCAGATATGATGACCGTCCGGTTAAAGGAAGCATTGGCAGAAGCGGACCTTGTATTAGGTGCGAAACGTCTGATAGAGGCAGTGACACCGAAGCTTGAGAAAGAGGCACTTTATCTGCCGGATAAAATCCTTACATGGCTTAAGGAAAAGAGCAGACAGTATGCGGTGCATGAAAAACTGAAGGTAGTCATCCTTTTTTCCGGGGATATTGGTTTTTATAGTGGCTGGAGCAAGGTAAGAGTCTGTCTGCAGGAAGCACTGCAAAAGGGCATACTTCATGGAACCATGCAAAGCATTCCGGGCATTTCTTCCATTCAGATGATGGCAGCAGCCTGTGGCGTAAGCTGGGAAAATGCCGGAATTTACAGCATACATGGCAAAACAGATACGGGTGGCTGGCAGGCAGAAGTGCTGCACAGGCTGCATGAAAATGGGCGGCTGTTTCTTTTGGTATCCGGAGCAGAAGATATCCGGAAATTAGGAGCACTTTTTTCGGATAAAGAGAATTACAGAATTAAAGTGGGGTACCAGTTATCTTATCCGCAGCAGAAGCTGATGGTGCTCACACCGGAAGCGTGCAGGGAGACAGAACAGGAAGGATTGTATGTTGTCATGATAGAGAAGGAAGAACAGAAAGCGAATGAAGAATGTGCGGAGCAGGGAAAGCGCAGGGAACAGGAAGCGCAGGAAGAGCCGGCAACTTTGTCACCGGGAATCCCGGATGAAGCCTTTATTCGTGGGAAAGTTCCAATGACCAAAGGGGAAGTGCGTCAGGTCAGCCTTTGCAGCCTGCGGCTTCAGAAAGATTCGGTGCTTTATGATATTGGAAGCGGAACGGGTTCGATTGCTGTGGAAGCAGCCCATTTATCCAAAGGAATCAAAGTCTATGCCATTGAAAAGAAAGAAGAGGCGCTAGCACTTCTGGCACAGAATAAAGAGAAGTTTCAGGTAGCAAATATGGAGATTATCCGGGGAATGGCACCGGAGGCATGCAATGGATTAGAGGAGCCGACACATGTTTTCATCGGGGGAAGCGGTGGACACCTGATGGAAATTTTAGAAGTACTGTCAGCAAAAAAGAGAAGAATAAGAGTTGTAATGAATGCTATAAGTCTTGAGACGGTGGCAGAATTCAAACAGGTAAAAGAACGGTTTTCGGTATGCAATTTTGAAATGATTCAGATGCAGGTCAGCCGTTATCATGAGCTTGGTTCTTATTATATGCCAAAGGCAGAAAATCCGGTTATGATATGTTCCTTTGATTTGCAGGGAGGAGAAGCGGATGCAGAAGCGTAAAGGAGTAGTTCTTGCAGCACCCAAAAGCGGTAGTGGAAAGACATTGATTGCCTGTGCGTTAATCGAAGCCTTGAAAGAAGCAGGAGTCGATGTCTGTGCATTTAAGTGTGGACCGGATTATATAGACCCGATGTTTCACCGGACGATTTTAGGCGTACCGGGCGGGAATCTGGATACTTATTTTACCGGCGAAGCAAAGACAAAAGAGATATTTATGGAAGAGACACCGGAAGATGCATTTGCAGTGGTAGAGGGTGTCATGGGGCTTTATGACGGACTTGGCGGAATTTTAGAAGAAGGTTCCACCTATCACCTGGCAAAAGCAATTTCTCTGCCGGTGATTCTGGTAATTGATGCACATGGCATGGGAAGAACGATACTTCCGCTGATACAGGGACTTTTATCCTATGACAAAGCCGGAATCATAAAGGGCGTGATACTAAACCGGGTCAGCAAAATGTTCTATGCGTCATTAAAAGAGTTAATCGAAACCGAATTATCCATAGAAGTGCTGGGCTGTTTTATGGAACAGAAGGAGCTTCATCTGGAGAGCCGCCACTTAGGCTTAAAACTTCCGGAAGAAAAGCGTGATTTAAAAGAACAGGTATGCCGCGGGGCAGACAGCTTAAAAGAAACGGTATCGATAAAGCGTATTTTAGCAATTGGGGGATCTGGAGAAAAGGATGCGGCATCCCAAAAAGTTGATAGTCACGAAAACAAAGTGACATATCAGAGAGCAGATATCAAAGAAAATGACACCCATGAAAGTAAACTCCGCCTTGCCATCGCAAGAGATGAGGCATTTTGTTTTTATTATCAGGAGAACCTGAAACTGCTTTCAAAAAGGGGCTTTGAGCTGGTGCCGTTTTCTCCCCTGCATGATAAGAAATTGCCGGAGCATATCAGCGGATTACTGTTAGGCGGGGGATATCCGGAACTTTTTGCAAAGAAATTATCCGAAAATGACAGCATGAAGACAGCCATCCGGGAAGCCATCCGGGGCGGACTTCCGTCACTGGCAGAATGTGGCGGGTTTCTTTATCTTCATAAATCACTGAAGGATATGGAAGGCAGACAATATTCCATGGCGGGCGTAATTGATGCAGATGCAGATTACCGGGGAAAACTGGTGCGTTTTGGCTATGTGGAGCTTACCGAGAAAGAGAGCTGTTTCCTGCCGGAAAAAGAAGGAATCCGGGGACACGAATTCCATTATTTTGACAGTACGGAAAATGGAACGGACTGCGTGGCAAAAAAACCGACCGGAAACAGAAGGTGGGAATGTGTCTGGGAAGGAGAAAACCACTGGTGGGGATTTCCTCATCTTTATTATCCGTCCAACCCTTCTTTTGTGGAGCATTTCTATCAGCAGGCAGGATTGTATCAACAATCGAAATTGAAGCAAAAAGATAAAACGAAGTAAATGATAAATAGAAGTAAAAGATCATTTAAAATAAGAGGAAGACAGATGCAGAAAGAAAAAGCACAGAGTGGAATTTTATATGGAATTGGAGTAGGACCGGGGGAGCCGGAGCTTTTGACCCATAAAGCGGTTCAGGTGATAGAATGCTGCGATACCATAGTAGTGCCGTCCGAATCGATAGAAGAGTGTAATGCTTTTCAGATTGTAGAAAAACTGGTGCCGGACATACGGAAGCATCAGCTTGTGGCATGGAATTTTCCCATGACCAGAGATGAGAAAAAGTTAGAAGAAGCCCATGATAAGATATGCGAAAATATAGAAGCATATCTTGCGAAGGGAGAAAAGGTTGCCTTTTTAACGCTGGGGGATCCGGCAATTTATTCCACCTATACTTATCTTTCACAGAAAATCGAAGAGCATGGTGGCCATACGGAAATGGTCAGCGGGGTACCGTCTTTTTGTGCAGTGGCAGCAAGACTTGGTATTTCGCTGGGAGAAAAGGAAGAGCAGATTCATATTATTCCCGGTTCCTATGAGATAGAAGAATCGAGACAATTTTCCGGCACCAGAATCTATATGAAGTCCGGAAGGAAGCTGAAGCAGTTAAAAGAAATGCTGCAAAAGGAAAGCACCATCCGTCCGTTAGAAGTGTATAGTGTTTCCGATTGTGGAAAAGAGGAAGAAAAAGTCTTTTCCGGTGTGGATAACATACCGGAAAACAGAGGATATTTTACCATCGTGATTGTAAAGACCAAAGATGAGCCGGTGCATAACAGCAGCCGCTTTTTCGAGAATCGTGCATGCGCTTATTATCCATGCCATAGGGACATTGAGCAGATTAACTGTATGTTCTGCTACTGCCCGATGTATGAAATGGAGCATTGTCCGGGAACACCGGAGTACAAAGAGACAAATGGCAGAAAACTTAAGATTTGTACCAACTGCACGTATCCCCATCAGGCAGAACATTATGATGCCATTATGAAGGTACTGACCCACCGGCTGAAAGGCTAGAGAACTTTTTAAGGGTGAAGTTTGTTGAGGCTGGGTGAACTATGGCTTGTGAAAAAATAAAAAGTGTGTTAGTATAGTAGCGATTTCATAGAAAGATAACCGGTGCCTGCAATGAAATTCATTCATATGCAGGGTAAAAGGGAAACAGGTGTAAATCCTGTACGAACTCGTCACTGTAAGAAGGGAGTAACGTAGTCAGGCTTTTAAAAGCGCCACTGATGCACAGACATTGGGAAGGTGATTACGGAGCGTTAATCTTTGAGTCAGGAAACCTGCCGTTTATCTGGTACGGGAAGAGATTCCGGGTCACGAGTAATTGGCTGTACTGTTTGATAACAAGGGAAATCCGTAAAGCGTATTTCCTGTAGTTAGTATGTCATTTACTTCGTTCATAGCAATATGGAACGGAGTTTTTTCATGTGTAAATGAAACCAGAACATGAGAAAAGGAGAAAAAAATGAAAAAGAAAGCATTGACTGTAGTTCTTACACTTACTATGGCAGCAACCATGTTTGCGGGATGTGGTGATAAGAAAACAACAGGGACAACTGAAACAACAGAAGCTGTTTCGACAGAAGATGAAAAGGATGATCAGGCAAAAGCAGATGAGGTAGCAGCATTGATTGATGCAATTTATGTGCAGGAAAGAACTGATGAGACAGATGCACAGTGTAAGGCAGCAAAAGAAGCATGGGATGCACTGACAGATGCTCAGAAGGAACTGGTATCCGGAGAAAATGCAGACCCGGATTACTTTGGAAGAGATACCGGAGATGCATCAAAGGATGATCCTTTAAATCAGGATGATATTGGAGAGAATGAGCTTTTGGTAGTAAGCTTTGGTACATCCTTTAATGACAGCCGCGCAACAGATATCGGCGGCATTGAAAAAGCATTACAGGAAGCAAATCCTGACTGGTCTGTAAGAAGAGCATTTACAGCACAGATTATTATTAACCATATACAGGCCCGTGATGATGAAAAAATCGATAACATGGATCAGGCATTAGAGCGTGCGGTAGACAATGGCGTTAAGAATCTTGTGGTACAGCCGACCCATTTAATGCATGGTGCAGAATATGATGAACTGGTAGAAGCAATTGAGAAGTATCAGGATAAATTTGAAACAGTCCGTATCGCAGAACCTCTGTTAGGTGAAGTTGGAAGTGATGCAACTGTAATCAACGAAGACAAGGCTGCCGTTGCAGAAGCAATTACAGCAGAAGCAGTTAAACTTGCTGGATATGACAGCATGGATGCTGCAGCAGAAGACGGAACAGCATTTGTATTTATGGGACATGGCACTTCCCATACAGCAAATGTAACTTATGACCAGATGCAGACCCAGTTAGAAAAACTGAATTATAAGAATGCATTCGTTGGAACCGTAGAAGGTGAACCGGAAGATACCGCATGTGAAGCTGTTATTGAAAAGGTAAAAGAAGCAGGATACAAAAAAGTAATTCTTCGTCCGTTAATGGTTGTTGCCGGAGACCATGCAAACAACGATATGGCTGGAGATGATGAAGATTCCTGGAAGAGCCAGTTTGAAGCATCCAAAGCATTTGACAGTGTAGATACACAGATTGAAGGTCTTGGAAGAATCAAAGCAGTCCAGGATATTTATGTAGCACATACAAAGGCTGCTTTAGAGGCAGAACCACTTGCAACAGCAGGTGGTTCCAATTCCTCTGCAGCCTTAGAGGATGGAACTTATACCGTAGACTTCAACACAGACAGCACAATGTTTCACGTAAATGAAGCAAAAGAAGGCAAGGCAGAACTTACGGTAAAGGATGGAAAAATGACAGCACATATCACACTTCCATCTAAGAACATTGTAAATTTATTTGTTGGAACAGCAGCAGATGCACAGAAAGATGGTGCGAAGCTTCTTGATCCTACTACAGATACGGTAGAATACAGTGATGGAACCAGCGAAGAAGTATACGGCTTTGATGTTCCGGTTCCTGCAGTGGATGAAGACTTTGACCTTGCATTAATTGGAACAAAGGGAAAATGGTACGACCACAAAGTATCTGTTTCTAATCCTGAAAAAAAAAATTAGCTGATGGCTCTTATG
>ULMI01009394.1_pt1 | contig 14463 bp, 14 predicted proteins | sample 1951631 | NCBI WGS metagenome assembly ULMI01 (sample SAMEA4835548, study PRJEB28245) | human gut metagenome | biome: gut microbiome; material: fecal sample | place: Denmark | collected 2008 | reverse complement strand
TCCACATCCAACAATCATTTGACGAAGCCGACATAATTAATATAATAACTTCTAAACAATATCGTAATCAACACATTGCTACTAAGCTAATTAATTATTGCATTGAAACACATAACCTAAAAGCTTTAAATCTAGAAGTAAATATTAATAATCCTGCCGTGAATTTTTATTTAAAAAATGGCTTTAAAATAATAAGAAAAATACCTAAGTATTATAATAATGATGATGCTTATTTTATGAAAAGAGTGATTAAATGAAAGATGTTCTAATATTAGCAATTGAATCAAGTTGCGATGAAACTAGTATGAGCATAGTAAAAAATGGTAAAGATGTCCTTTCAATAGTCGTAAATACCCAAATTAGTACCCATGAAAAATTTGGTGGAGTCGTGCCAGAAATAGCTTCTCGTATGCATACTGAAAATATAACTTTAGTACTAGATGAGACATTAAAAAAAGCTAATGTATCTATAGATGACATTTCTGCTATAGCTGTAACCTATGGTCCTGGCTTAATGGGTAGCTTGTTAGTTGGGGTAGAAGCCGCTAAAACAATTGCCTATGTTTATAAAAAGCCACTTATTGCTGTAAACCATATGGCCGGGCACATTTATGCAAATAATATCGAAAATACAATGGAATTTCCAATTTTAGCTTTAGTAGTTAGTGGAGGCCATACTGACTTAGTTTATATGGAAGATGATTATAAATTTGAAGTATTAGGCAGTACATTAGATGATGCTATAGGCGAAACATATGATAAGGTTGCTAGGGTACTAGACCTAAAATACCCCGGTGGCCCAAACGTTGAAAAATTAGCAGCTCAGGGACAACCAACTTATAAACTACCAATCCCTATGAATGATAATTCCCTAAACATGAGCTTTAGCGGTCTAAAATCTAGCATAATAAACTTAGTTCATAATGAGACTCAAAGAGGCAAAATAATAAATAAAGAAGACTTGGCATCATCTTTCCAAACAGTTGCCATAGATGAATTAATAAGAAAATTGAGCTTAGCGTTAAAGAAAGTTAATGTAAACCAAGTAATAATTGCTGGTGGAGTTTCCGCTAACCAATATTTACGAAAGAAAGTTGCCAAATTATTAGAAAACACCAATATTAAACTCCTAGTGCCAAGTATGATATATTGTACCGATAATGGAGCCATGATTGGTGCAGCAGCATATCCATTATACTTAAAAAAGCAATTTACAACCTTCGATTTAAATGCTACCCCTAACGCAAAATTATATTAATTAAGTAAAACTTATTGTAAAAAAATCCACTTTAAGATATAATTAATACATAGTACGGAGGTAATCATGAACGATATAAAAAAGCATTCCATTTTATATATATCAATTGCAATCATTGTAATAAGCATAACATTCGTTGTATCATATGCCTACATGACAGCTAAGGTAATTGGTAATGAAGATGCCAATAACACTAAAGTATCCACAGGTACTTTGGAAGTATCTTTTACAACAAGTTCTTACATAAAAGAAAACGATATGCAATTAATTAATGCTGCTGATGTAGCTAAAAGTGCTGTTCATACCGATTTTAGTATATCTCATAGTAAAAATTCAAACGTAACAACTAAGTATAATCTATATCTAACTGAGCTAACCATTAGCGACAATTTTAAATCAAAGTATTTTAAATGGGAACTACTAAAAAATGGTACAACATTATATAGAGGAAACTTTACTAATGCCATAACTGAAAAAGATTATTTATTAACATCATCTCCTCAAACTCTTGAAGTAAGCAAAACCGATAATTATATTTTAAGAATATGGTTAGAAAACGATTTACAAGTAAACCAAATTGATTTAACAAATGGCACATTTAGCGGAAAAGTAAAATTAATAGCAAGCCCAGGAGAGTAAAAACTCCTTTTTATTTTAAAAAGTAAGAGGTGATTATATGCAAAAAATTGGCTTAGCATTAGAGGGTGGCGGTTTAAAAGGCTCATATCAAATTGGATCATACTATGCTTTCAAAGACTGCCATATTAAAATATCAGGAATTGTTGGAACATCAATAGGGGCATTTAACGCAGCAGCTATCGCTTGTGGTAACGAGGCAAAACTACTAGAATTCTGGCAACAAATAAAACCAGGTGAAATTCTTGGGATAAATAAAGAAGTAATAAAATACTTTAATGGTGAAAAACTAAGCTTAAGTTTTTTAAAAGGCCTTAAATCTACTACCATGTCTATTCTTAAAAATCATGGCATAGATACAAGTGAAATGCGCAAAATAGGGCAAACCTTAGTAAATCCAGAAAAACTTCGCTCTAGTCCTATGGACTTTGGCCTAACAACAGTAAAATTTAGAAAACTAACTCCAGTATATATGTACAAAGAAGAAATCAGCGATGATAAACTAATTGACTCCATTATTGCAAGTTGTTACCTACCTGTATTCCGTCTTGACCCCGTAATTGACAATCACATATATATTGATGGTGGCTTTTATGACAATTGTCCTAGTTGCATGTTAGTTGAAAAAAACTACGATATAGTTTATGAAATCAGGATTAATGGTATTGGATTTAATCGACCTCATTTAGACACTAAAACTAAAATAATTACCATATCTCCGTCACGCAACCTATGTTCTATCTTTGAAATGAACAGTAGCAACATATCCGAAAACATTTTAATGGGTTATTACGATACAATAAGATACCTAAAAAACTATGATGGCCAAAAATATGTTTTTAAAAAACTACCCGACTTTCTTATCAAACACTTACTAAGAAAAGTTTCTACCAAAGAACTAAAAAGAATTAAATCATTCTTTAATGTTAAAACCAAACGTGAAGCCGTAATCTACTCCCTAGAATACGTCCTTGAAAAAGAACACATTAACTACTACCATATCTACAATGTCATAAAAGTTATTCATGTAATTAATCATAAATATGAAAATGAAAATTTTGTCTACCAATTCATAAATAAGTTGAGAATTTTCTAGAATTATAATATAATAATAAAGATTTGAGGTGTTACATATGGGAAGAGCATATGAAGTAAGAAAAGCAAGTATTCAAAAAACAGGAGCCGCAAGAGGTAAAATCTATACTAACTTTGCCAAAGAAATATACCTAGCCGCTAAAGGCAACCCTGATTTAGATACTAATATAAAATTAAAAAGAATAGTTGAAAAAGCTAAAAAACAAGAAGTACCAAGCGATATCATTAAACGTGCTATCGATAAAGCTAAAGGTGCTGGCCAAGAAGATTACCAAACTATAATGTATGAAGGTTTCGGACCTGGGGCATCAACTTTAATAATTAAAACCTTAACTGATAACGTAAACCGTACAGTTGGTGAAGTTAGAGCCGCTTTCAATAAAGTACACAAAAGCTTAGGGGTAAATAACTCCGTATCATATAATTATGATTACTTAAACGTTCTATCATTCAAAACTGATAACGAAGAAGAAATCCTAATGAGCCTATTAGATGCTGGTGTTGAACCAATAACTGAAGAATTTGAAAACAATACTATGACTATTGCTGTTAATCCAACTGACCAACATAAATTAAAAGACGTAATCGAATCTATTTTACCAAACGTTGATTATGAAATCGACGAAATAGGTTGGTATCCTAAAGAAGAAGTTGAACTAACTGGCGAAGACAAAGAACTATTCGAACGCCTATATAACTTACTAGATGCTATTGATGATGTTACAGACATCTATCATAATGTTAAGAACTTTTAAGTTCTTTTTTCATTTATTCTTCACAAATTTGCTATAATATAATTACAGAAAAAGGAGTGATTACATTGAAAATATTAATTTGTGATGACGAAGAACTAATAAGAAATGTTATCAAAGAATACTTAACCTTAGAAAATTTTACTATTGACGAAGCAGAAGATGGTCATATTGCCGTATCTAAATGTAAGGAAACCCATTATGACTTAATAATAATGGATATCATGATGCCTCATATGGACGGTTACCAAGCCGTAAGAGAAATCAAAAAAATTGACGATGTCCCTTGTATTATGCTTTCAGCCCGTGGTGAAGAATATGATAAACTAATGGGCTTTGATCTAGGAATAGACGATTACATAACTAAGCCATTCAGCCCTAAAGAACTAGTAGCCCGTGTTAAAGCTATCTTAAAACGCAATAAAAAAGAAACTTCCAAATATGTTTTTGGCACTTTAGTAGTCGACGACTTAGCCCATAGTGTAACTGTGGATAATAACAAAATAAATTTAACCCCTAAAGAATATGAACTTTTAAAATACTTAATCGAAAACAAAAACATCGCCTTAACTAGAGAACAACTCCTAACCAATATCTGGGGGTACGACTTTTACGGCGACGACCGAACCATAGACACCCATATTAAAACTTTAAGAAATAGCTTAGGCAAGTACCGCAATTTAATAACAACCGTTAGAAGTGTAGGTTACAAATTTGAATATCATGAATAAATTTAAAATAAATAATATTTCTAAAAAAACTCTTGTCTACTTAATCTTCTTTTCCGTCTCAATCTTACTTCTTCTATGGACTGTCCAAAATGTTTTCTTACGCATCTTCTATGAAAAATATCAAATGAAATACTTAGTTAACTTAGCTAAAGAAGTCCACAACTTCGATAATAATGCCAATATATTTAATCAATTAGAAAAATTGGAAATTGATAACGACATTTGTTTAGAATACATCGATAATCGTGGTAACACTTACTTTTACAACAACAAAATATCGTCGTGCCTTCTAGGTAAAGAAGCCTCTATCGAAAAGTATATTCTTGAGATAAAACAAAGTAATGAAGACTTAAAAGCCATAAAACTAATAAATCCAAGAAATAACACTGAGTCTTTATTATATGGAGTCAAAGTAAATAAAGGTTACGTTTTCTTATTTAGTGCCTTAGAAGATATTGGTACAACAACATCCTTATTACGTGGTCAATTAATTTATATAACCATTTTAGCCATAGTTCTAGCCATTATTTTAGCAACCTTCTTATCACGTAAAATCGCTCGTCCTATTGTCAACATCACTGATAAAGCTAAAGAACTAGCGCGGGGCAACTACGATGTACACTTTGACGAATCTTCTGGACTTGCTGAAATCGACGAACTATCTAAAACCCTAAACTACATGGAAAAAGAAGTATCTAAAACCGACGAGTATCGCCGTGACTTAATGGCTAACGTATCTCATGATTTAAAAACACCATTAACTATGATTAAAGCCTATGCCGAAATGATACGCGATATTACGTACAAAGACACCGAAAAACGAACTCGTGATTTAAATATAATTATTGACGAAACCGATCGTTTAAATGTCTTAGTTAACGACATTCTAGAACTAAGCAAACTACAAACCGCCCAAGAAGAAATGAATATCGAAAATCTAGACCTAGTCGAATTAACCAATGAAGTATTAAAAAGATATGAAATAATCAAAGAAACAGAAAACTACAAAATAATTCTTAATGCACCACCAAAAGCCCCAGTTAAAGCTGACAAAAAACGACTTAGCCAAGTACTGTATAATCTAATCAACAATGCCATAAACTACACCGGCGACGACTTAACTGTCAACATAAACATAATCGATAAAAAAAGCCACTACTTAGTTGAAATTCAAGACACCGGCAAGGGAATAGATAAAGAAGATATCGAAAGCATCTGGGATAAATATTACAAAAAAGAAAAAAATCACAAACGTAATGTAGTTGGAACCGGTCTCGGCCTATCCATAGTTAAAAATATCTTAGAAAATCATAAATTTACTTATGGTGTTAAAAGTATCAAAAACAAAGGCACAACTTTCTACTTTGAAATACCAAAACGTAAAGAACAAAAAAATTTCACTATCACTTCACACAATCTTCATAATTAAATAGTATCATGTAATCATGAAAGGAAAAGGTGATGTGTAATAACCAATAAAAAATACGACTAAAGATGTATTAAATTGCTAAAAACAAAGTTTTATAACTTTATAAATTAGACGTATAAATAAAATATAGGTTAAGAACTAGCCAAATTAACGCTTGTGGACATCTAGTGATACTTATGTAGGTGGAAGAAGCAAGAAGTCTTAAAAGACAGTTCAGTTATTATATATAAACCCTATACAATTAAGATAACATATAAACTCAAACTCACACTTTTGAAGAGGATAACAACCTCTTCTTTTTTGTATCTTTTCTAAAATTAGATTTACTAACTATAGAATTTTTGATATTATTAATGAAGGTGATGATAATGTTAAAAAAATATTTAATCGTATTCTTAGTATCTATGGTTCCCTTAATCGAACTTCGTGGGGCCATACCATATGCCGTTGGATTTAATTTACCTCTAATTCCTTCCTACATTGTTGCAATAATAGGAAATATGCTTCCTGTACCATTTATCTTTCTTTTTGCTAGAAGAATTTTAGTTTGGGGCAGTGACAAAAAATATATTGGTAAGTTCTTTACTTGGTGTTTAAAAAAAGGAGAGAAGGGTGGCAAAAAGTTAGAAAGTGCCGCTGGTAAGGGATTATATTGGGCACTATTCCTTTTCGTAGGTATCCCTCTTCCTGGAACTGGGGCATGGACGGGAACTTTAGCGGCATCTCTTCTTGATATGGACTTCAAAAAAAGTGTCTTATCCATTATGGGTGGCGTTATCCTAGCTGGTCTTATCATGGGAATAATATCTCTTGGTATTTTTAAAGGAATTCTTGGATGAAAACTATATACTTAATAAGTGCCAGTAACACCTTAAAAAACGCTTACAACATTTTAGACAACACCGAATATGAACCAAAGTATGAAATACTATCTTGTAGTGGAGAACAACTAGCAAGTTCCTTATCATATAAATCCATATTTAAAGACTTGGATAAAATTTATTCTTCTAGTTACATCAGTGCTCTTCAAACTACCAAGTACATCGCTAGAAATAATAATATGAAAATCAACGTTACATCTTCCTTAGACGAACACATAAGAGGGCACCTTGGTTCCCTAACCTTAAAAGAAGCAATAGACCAAGAATTAAACGATTTTGATTTTAAACTTCGTTATGGTGAATCGCTAAATGAAACTAAGCAAAGATTAACGACTTTTCTTAAAAAAGTCTTAGTGGAAAAAGAAGAAAAAGTAGCTTTAGTCAGCCATAACAATGCCATATTCTGCTTACTTCTAAACTGGTGTGAACTAGGATACAATTATGAACAAGAACCAATTTTATCATTTAACGATGAGATAATTCATGATGGCATCATAAATAACCCCGAAGTTTTTGAACTGAAATTCGACGATAATAAAAATATAATTTCTATCAAAACTATTGAAAGTACTAAAGATAACTAGTACTTTCTTTTTTTCTTCGTTTTATCTTCATCAAATATCCACAATAAAAAAAATAATAATAGCTCTATTATCAATTACAACGAAAATGTTATTATTGTAAGCACAGGAAGAACATCAATTTCTAATATCGAAGTAACTAAAACAGGAGATTCATCTTCATTTGATATACCGTTACCATTATCTTACTTCTCTAAATAATTAAGAGCCAACTAACTCAAATATTGATTTTAATGTCTACAAACTTTACGTAAATAATATAGCTATAAACTAAACTGTTAATTAAACGTTAGCAGTTTTTTTCTATCCATATTCAAAATATGTTAGAATATTATTAATGTAAATTTACTAAAAATTATTTTTCAAGAAAGGAACAAAGAATATGAAAAGATGCAAATGGTGCAACGAAACCAACCCTAAATACGTAAAATACCATGATACCGAGTGGGGCATTCCTAATTTTAACGACCACTATCTTTTTGAAATGCTTATCTTAGAAAGTTTCCAAGCTGGCTTATCCTGGGAATGTGTTCTAAACAAACGTGATGCCTTTCGTAAGGCTTATGATAATTTTGACTTAGACAAAGTCATTACCTACAACGATACCAAATATAACGAACTAATAAATAACCCTAATATAATTCGTAATAAACTGAAAATAAAAGCTAGCATCAACAATGCTAAAATCTTTAAAGAAATACTTAATGAATACAACACATTCTATAACTACCTAAAAACATTTACTAACGGCCAGATACTTTATGAAACCAACCAATCCACATCACCATTATCAGATGCTATTTCTAAAGACCTAACCCAAAGAGGTATGAAATTTGTTGGCTCCACCATAATTTATTCTTACCTTCAAGCCATCGGTATCATTAATTCTCACGAAAAAGAATGCTTTCTTAACAAAAATAACTAATAAATAAAAGAGTGCTTTGCTAAAGAAAGTACCATATCCTTTCTAAGATCATTTATTTGGTTATTAATTTCTTTTACAATTTCTAACTGCGTTTCAGTTAAATTACGATTAGAAAGTAAATAATCTAAAATCATAATTGTTTCTGTTTCGTATCGTTCTAAAAATTCTTTATTTGCATTCCTTAAATCCATAACATTAGAAAGCCTATCACACAATTTAAGATTTAAAACATCATCATTCATATGATACATCTTATAACACAAATAATTAGTTTTCCCCATACTTTTCTTTATTTTTTCATCATTAGTAACACCCATTACTAAGTAAGCCACACAACTACCAAACTTTTCTTCAATCTCTTCATACGTTGTATCAGTATCTTCTATCGTATCATGTAAATAAGCAGCCATAATTATTTCATCAAGTCTTTCTTCATTAGAAAGATACTTTTTAACTAATCTCGTCACCATAATAGGGTGAGCAATATAAGGTCTACCATCCATACGTTTTTGTCCACGGTGTTTTTCTTTTGCCATTAAATAAGCTTCATAAACTTTATTATTATTCATAAGTATCCCTCCAAACAATAACAAAATCTCTAATTACTACTAATAATATAAAATATATATAATATATGCAAGATATAACTTTAAGATATCTCAAACTTCACTTATATTTTTAAATATGATTTTCTAATTTTCCATTAAAACATAATTCTTTAAAATTATTATTATATCCCTTATCTATCACTTGAACTAATTTCCAATTATATTTCTTAATAAATGGCTCAAAAAATTTTAATTTATAGTCGGCAAACGTTATCAAAGGAGTAGTAGTGCCTAAAAACTTAAAAGACTCACTTAAAAGTGCCGAACCAATTCCCATACTTCTAAAATTTTCTACTACATATAAAGTACATATCTTCTTTTCTAAAGTTGTCTTCTTTAAACAAGCAACAGCAATTATTTCATCTAACTTCTCTTTATTTCTAACAAATAAAATTTCTCTTTCGATACTTCCTATATTTTTTAGCTGTTTTTCAAAGTACCATCTTTTATACCCTGAATATTCTAAAACTAAATACTTTGTAATCATAAATATCTTATTTGCTAGTACTTCAAAATCTTCTTTACTCAATATTTTTTTATATTCCTTTAAACTTTCAACTTTAATCATACAATATTCCAATCTATAATTTAAATTATCATTATTTTCCTTTTTGGTCAATTATTATATGGTAATCGTTTAAAAAATAATGAAATTATTGAAATTCACTTTTAAAATTAAGGGTTATTTAAAAAGAAGTAATATAAAAAATCATTATTAGCACGTCTATGCAAATAATGATTTATATAAAGATATAAATGTTATCAATTGATTCGACAGCTTTTCAGTTATCACGGCTTTTTTGTATTGAAAAATCGAACTAAATAGTTCGACTGAATATCAAAATGGAGCCATAAAGGTTGAAGTCGGATAACCTTTATTTTTCTATATAACAGGTAGTAATAACCTACTAACTGATATAAGTATATCATGAAAATACTAAATTTTAACAAAAAAGTGATGATAATTATTAAGAGGATAAAGGAAATGATAGCACTACACTAATTTACATTTTATAAGTAAAGGATTTATAGTGTTATCATTTCTTATTTTGCCCTTGCAAAATTGAGTTAAAATATGGAAGAACTCTACCACACTTTTGATTTATCCTTTTTAATTAAAGGGTTTACAAGATTCTATTTTACTTCCAAATGTTGGATATATACTAGAAATGTTGGATGAATCTTGGATGTTTTAATTTAGTAATAAAATTTACCAAAATAATGGTATAATTATATATTGAAGATGAAGATAACATAAAATGTATATTTTTTAAATATAAGAAAATATAAAAAAAATAAGATTAAGATGCAAAATAAAGATTATATGATACAGAAAATGCATTCGAGATTCAGAAATGCTGGTAAAAAGGAGCAATATAATGTATTCTAAAAATGAAGAGGAAATATTTAAAATTTTAAATAGTAATATTGATGGATTAGATAGTAAAGAAACTGAGAAAAGATTAAAAGATTATGGACAAAATATTATTCTAAATAAAAAGAAAAAGGTTTGGATTTTAAGATTTTTAAAACAATTTAACGATACCATGATTATCATATTATTAGTAGTTGCACTACTTTTATATTTTTATGGATATTTTTATTCTCACGAGTATACTGATACTATTGTCATACTTTTTGTAGTTTTTATAAATGCTATTGTTGGATTTATACAAGAAGAAAAAGCTGCTTTAGTATTAAGAGATTTAAAAAAATATGAAACCAGCACTTGTAAAGTTAAAAGAGATGATAAAATAATAGTAATAAACACTAAAGAATTAGTTCCAGGAGATATAATATATTTAGAATCCGGAGAAACTGTTCCTGCTGATATTAGAATACTTTCATGTGAAAGTTTAAAAGTAGATGAATCAGCACTAACTGGAGAAAGTGTTCCAGTTCAAAAAAGTTCAGATGTTTTAAAAAATAACTTAATTCTTCAAGAACAAAAAAATATGTTATTTTTAGGAACAAGCATTACTAATGGAAAAAGTACTGGTATAGTTGTAAGTACAGGAAAAAATACTGAGATAGGTAAGATTGCATTATCATTAAATGAAATTGATAGAATAGAAACACCATTACAATTAAAAATAAAAGAACTTTCTAAAAAAATTACATTTATAGTATTTATTATTTTAATTTTTATATTTATTTTAGCTTTAATTAATAAATACACAATACTTGAAATTATAATGCTATGCTCATCACTCGCAGTGGCTGCTATTCCAGAGGGATTGCCAACTGTAATTACAATAACATTATCCGTTGGAATATCTAATTTAGCAAAGAAGAAAACAGTAGTAAAACAAATGCAAGCTGTAGAAACACTTGGAGCAATAGATATTATTTGTTCTGATAAGACAGGTACTATAACGCAAAATAAAATGACAGTTAAAGAAGAATATATAATAGATGAGAATATGCTTAATTATATATGTGCTCTTTGTAATGATGGTCTTATTTATGAAGATAAATATGTAGGTGATCCTACAGAAACTTGTTTATATGAATATCTATATAATAAAAAAATCGATTCTCTTAAATTGAGAAAAAAATGTGAGAGAATATTAGATATACCTTTTGATAGTGATAGAAAGATGTTTACTACTTTAAATAAAATTGATAATGATGTATATATATTATGCAAAGGTAGTATGGATTCTTTAATTGAAAAAGTAAATCTATCTAAGATTGAAAAACAACAAATTTTAGATAAAGTTAAGAATTTTTCTAAAAATGCTTTAAGAATTTTAGGGTTTGCTTATAAAAAGTTAGATTATATACCAAAAGATATTAAAGAATTAGAAAAAGAGGAAAATGATTTATCCTTTGCTGGTATTTTAGGAATAATAGATCCACCAAGAGAAAGTGTTAGAAAAAGTGTCATTTTATGCAAAAATGCTGGCATTAGACCAATAATGATTACAGGAGATTCTATAGATACTGCAACTGCTATTGCAAAAAATGTTGGAATTATAGATAATGATAATGAAGCAATACTTGGGAGTGAACTTGATAAATATAATGATGAAGAACTAAAAAATATCGTTAAAAGGTATTCGGTGTATGCAAGAGTAAATCCAGTTCATAAAGAAAGAATTGTTTTTGCACTTCAAAATAGTGGAAAAATTGTAGCAATGACTGGAGATGGAGTAAATGATGCTCCTGCTATTAAAAATGCCCATGTTGGTATTGGAATGGGTATTACTGGTACTGATGTTACAAAGTCTGCATCAGACATAGTCTTGATGGACGATTCTTTTTCAACAATAGTTGTAGCAGTTGAAGAAGGAAGAAGAATATATAATAACATTAGAAATAATATTGTATTTTCATTATCAAGTAATTTTGCTGAAATATTTACTATTATTATAGGACTACTTACTAAAACAACAATTTTATTACCAATTTATATTTTATTTATTGATTTGGTAACTGATTCTATTCCTAGTATATGTTTATCTTTTGAAAAGAGTGAAAATAGCATAATGAATAAAAAACCAAGAGGCATTAATAAACCATTATTTACACCATTTATAAAATCATGTATCGCATCTTCAGCTATCATTGAAACTATATTTGTAGTTCTCACTTACTTTATTAGTTTGAAAATGTATGGGCAAGAAACAGCTATGTCTTTAGCACTTCTTTCAATGGTAGTACAGGAGATAGTTTATTCTATATCTTGTAGAAACTTGAAAGAGTCAGTTGTTAAACAGGGATTATTTTCTAATAAAGCAATGAACTACGGATTACTATTGATACTTTTAATTGAACTCATAGTGTTTGTTACACCTATTGGTAAATTAATAAGTATAACATCAATAGATATTAGTTTGATATTAATAGTATTCTTAATAAACTTTATGGCAATATTTATTTACGAATTAATTAAGCCATTTTTAGTAAAATGTTTTAAAGATTAGAATATATAAAATTGTAAGTATGCATTTTAAGTTATAATTACTACTTGTCTTTATAAATAGTAATTTATTAGTTTATTATGTATTAGGAGATGTAGAAAAAAATATCTAATGAGATGCTACAAGATGGATATGAATTAATAACAGTGTCTAAAAATTATATAGCGAAAGATAAATAATAATTTAAATTAATATAAATATTTATATTAAAAAACAAGTATTAAGTTGGCACTTTACTTGTTTTAAAAATATTTTTATATAGCTGTGTTCCTTTTGACTTCTTATATTTGATAAATTAATAGTAATTACTCCGAGTTCTAATTTGTTACTTTTAAATTTATCATTATCTTTTATAGGTATTATTCTTATTATTTTTTCTATATTGTTTTTAGGCATGAATGATAAATTGGTAAAGTCTTTATTCGGTATAACTTCATAATAATTAATATCATACATTTCTTTTAATTTATTATTCTTAATAACTATAATATGTGGCATAACATATGCAATATTTGTAGCTGTTATATTTTTAATTTATCATTTCTAGTTAGCATTTATTACTCTCAGAAGTTAATTTCCGAGTATCATTCAATCTGGAGCGGGTGTTGTAGATACCTACAACTCTCTCTAGTGATATGATAAATATCACTCACTACTAGCAATATACCATAAGTTTAATTAAATTCAACAGCAAATCTTCATTTTATGGTAAAATATCAATTAAGGAGGTTTGTATGACTTTAGAAGAAAAAACAAAATTTATAGAAGAAAGTAAAGAAAAGAATTATTTATTTATATCACCTAAAATTATTAAAGGTGGAGCAAAATTAGTTGGAAGTTATGAAGCATTGGAATTATATGAAAATATGGATGAAAATACTAAAAAATTTGCTGAAAAAGAAATTGTTAATTTAATTTCAAATGCTAATTATAATAATAAAGAAGAAAAAAATTATTTAAATTTTAATTTAGTTTTTTGTGGGGATTTTGACGATTTACCAAATGATATGGGCAGTCCAATAGATTTTATAATGAAAAATAAAGAAAGAATAGTTGCGGTATATAGATATGTAAAGAGTACTGAAGAAAGAGATTTCTTTATTGGTTTCTCTCAATCAGAAACAATTTATAACTATGGTTATCTATATTTAAGTTTAGCAAAATTGTTGGAAGAGTTTGAAAAAAATAATGTTAAATATGAAATAGATACTACTCAAGATAGATTTACTCCTGCTTTATATAGAGATGAGGCAGCTACTAGATTTGCAATTAGTTATAGTCCTAAAAAAGAAATTGAAAGTGAAAAAGGACATCAATTAAAGAAAATAAAGAGATAGGTATAATGATATGAATAAAAAGTATTCACAAGAGGAATTAGATCAAATTCTTTTATCAAAAAAATTAAATGAATTCTATCTAGCAATAATTGAAAATAGACAAGAACTTTTAAGTGATGAAGAGTATGAAGAAATTGTAAGAAAAGATAAAACTATCTATGGTGATAATAAAGAAGAAGTAAAAGATTTAATTAATAAAGTTCAAACAGATGAACATCTAAAAAATTTTGCATCTGATTTAATGAGAGTTATTTTTAGTTTAGCGCAAGTTAGACATTTAGCAATTTTAACAATGATTGACGAT
>ULMI01003170.1_pt1 | contig 14530 bp, 30 predicted proteins | sample 1951631 | NCBI WGS metagenome assembly ULMI01 (sample SAMEA4835548, study PRJEB28245) | human gut metagenome | biome: gut microbiome; material: fecal sample | place: Denmark | collected 2008 | reverse complement strand
CCTCCATAATTTCAATTCCTGAATACGTCGTTCACGCTGTATTAGGGTCAGGCTTCCTTCTTCCGCTCGGAACTTATCCCACGCTTTTTGTAAGGGGGTTTTTTCTATTTCTGGTAACGGGCGTCCACGTTGTTCTAAGAAATCAAACATCTGTGACCAATAATCGTCATCCTTTATGCGTTCCTCATTTCTGGCTTTTGCCATTTTGTCATAATCCGCCTTTTTAGTTTCCAATTTCCGGAATTCTTCTTTGGTATTTCTACAAACATCCCTGAATATAACTTCCTTTACTTCAAAAAGTTTCTTCAAATGTTCATACTTAAAATAAGAATACACCAGCCCGTCAGTATTGTAATAATAATCCATCATCTGGAAATAGGCCTCTTCGTATTCCTTTTTAGCGGTCAAATATTCTTTGGAATGTTTCATTGTTTCTTCCCTTTTTTCTTGTTCTTCGGGGGTAATTTGGGTCTTTTTTAAAGGCAAATTATTATTTCTTACCCATTTATATTCCTTTGTACGTTTATCTCGTACTCTTCTCAATCCCTCTTCTCTCAAGATATTTTCTATTATAGCACGGCGTTCACTTACATCTGGAACCCAATAAACATTCGAACTTCCAGGAAAAGCCTTTCTTTTTATGTGTAAAAGGCCCATTGAACACAATTTATTGATACTATTTCTAATTTTTTCTCTTTCTACATTTAACCAATTGGCTAAACATTCATGAGAAGGAAAATATCCGTCAACTTTCCTAAAATAAGAAAAATACAGTCTGTCCAAAACCATTATGTCAATAGGTTCGATCTTGTACCTACGACTATATTTGTTCAATTGATAATAGCAGGATGGAACATAAGCATAGGAATTGCGAATGGTGGTTTTGTATTTCTGGAACCATGCTTTTTCTTTTCCAGACATTTGTTGATAATCTACATCCCCCTCATATAACTTGTAAAACCAACCCTTTAAACTGCATCCACGGAAATCCCATGCACGTAAATTCTTCACCCGTATATAGGAGGGTTCAAGGGAACTTCCTTTTTTATTTACTATTTGAAATTCTTTGGGATAATTTCGGATCGTACGATAAACTTCTCCAATACTGCACATTGCGAACTGCCTGATCTTCGTTATTCTTTCCTCAAAACATTCGAATTTCTTTCCACTTACTTTTACTATAGCAGCAGCAACAAGCCGTTCAGTCGGCCTCATTCCTAATAAATCAGTGTATCCACTTACTTCCAAAAACATAGCTATGCAATATTTTTATTTTGGTAACAAATATAGGGGGCAAAAAGTTCACTCCCAAATTTCAACCAAACTTTAACTAAAAATCCTCTCCTCATCTCCCATAGCCCCATTATTTTTATTATTCCCCCATTTATAGCCCTCTTATATGTCTCTTATAATTCTCATTATAGCCGCATTAATGTTTATATAGCCCTTTTATAATACCCCCTTATATATGCGCCTATAATTTTCATATATCTCTCTATTTATATACCCTACTCCTATAAATCTCGAAGAGAAAAAGATTATAAAAATTTATTTTTATATGATTTGATTGCGGAATTTGTTTGTAACTAACTGAATGTCAATACTAATATTTCTATAACAAAATATAACATTGGTAAACTTGCACAATACAAATACACTTAGTACATTTGTAAAAAATTACAGACATGGAAGAATACGAAGACGACGATGAAACATACGAAGGAATGCAAAGAATTATCGACAATTTGGTTGAAGATAATTTAGGTTTGCAGGAAAAAGCCAATTACTGGATCGAAATGGCTCGTTCACTTAAGAATGAAATTGATTTCCTTTGTGAATATGCAGGCCTCCAGCCTGTTTGGTGTGATACTATCAAATTGACTGGAATACCTCATACTCCAATTTCACAAGAGAAATTTAGAAACGCACTTATACAGTATCTAAAAGATGGTATAAGGATTGATAAAGCAATTTCAACCGAAAAAGAATTCAATCAAAATGAATATCTCCCTTATAGAACAGGAAAACGCAGTATTGCGAGCAAAAATAGCAAGCCTGAATAAAGAACTTGATTTTTATAAAAGGCTACATGCAGGGCAAGAATATGAACTACCTGAAGAGGAAGAAGATTATCCCCTTGCAAATAAACCAGAAGAAGAATTGACTCCTGATGAATTGAGAGAACAATTAGAAAAACGTGGTGCATTATATTTTAGCAACGGAAAAACCGAAGGACTGGAAAAACTTTGGTCTAAAAAGATGCTTTTATATGTAGAGAACGGATATTCTGAAAGTTTTACATGTAAGTCCTGGAGAGATGATGAAAATTCATGCTACCATGTGGAACACGATTATCCGCTGTTCTTTCCTATAACCGCCGAAATGCTGGCAAACAGAAATATATTCAGATTCAAACCTATAGAAGAATAATGAAAACACGACTCCTAAAGAAATTACGTAAACAGGCCGACAAGATTTTCATCATTAAGGAAATAGCCACCTATAATTATCTTGCTGGTAAAACTATAAAGTCAACTATATATAATGTGACATATAGTAAGTATAAAACGAGCAATCAATATTCATTGATATTGCAATCCTATTTAGGAGAGTGTTATTTATCTCGTGAGTTAACAAATGAATTTACTAAACATAAATTTGATAATTTAGAGGAGGCTATTGTTTTAAATACAAAGAGAAAGCGGTCTTTCATTTATAATTTGGCAAAAGAAATTCACAGTAAGCGTAAAAAAGTAACAAAAGTAAAAATAATAAAGACATGACAATTGCATTTGATTTTGATGGAGTTATCCATAAGTACCGTAAAGGCTGGCAGGATGGTTCAGTATATGATTCTTTGAATTTCAATATTCTTTGTATGATAAAAGAACTTTTATACAATGGACACAATGTTCTAATATGTAGCGCCCGAAGCCCTTATCAAATTAAAAGAACCCTCAAAAATAATAAAGTAAATATCCCTGTAGAAATCATTCCTTTTTGGAAGAAATTCTGGAATAAAAAGTATTGTTTAGGTATTACACGACGGAAAATTGTTTGGGACGTGCTTGTGGATGATCGTGTTATTCCTTTTGATATGCGTGACCATAATGGAAAATATTACAGCTACAACGATTTGAATGAAGAAATTTTAAATTTCAAACCATTCAAATACAACTAAATCAAAATTTTCCGTAAAATTCACCTAAAATTCATTTAGAATTTGTATATTTAGTCAGCTTTTTAGCTGACTTTTCCTGGTTTGCCCCTGTAGCCAACAATGGTTGCAGGGGCTTTTTGTTAAAAATATGTTAAAATCAACAAAACACTTGCTAATTACAAATACACTTAATATATTTGTAATGTCAAATTAAAACAACAAAAATCATGGAACAAGTCCTTTTAAGCAAAAAGAATTGCCACAGAGCAGCAACCGTAAAGCAAGCCAATAATCCGAGTTCTCCTATTCTTGATTTCAAATTTAGAGAACATGAAGTAAGTAGAAATTTCTTTGGCAGTCATAGGGCTCATCTTGCTGGAGATATAATAATACCTGACGTTGATACTGAAATGAATAAATGGGAAGTAACGTCCTGGAAATATGAAGAAAACTTCGAAGACATGTGGGATTTAGCTGTGCGTTCTTTTGATAACATGAGTTTCCATCCGGAAGAACGTGCAAGAATGTACATTAACGACTATGAAGATTTGCTACAAAAAGATCTAAATGCAATTCCTAAAGAGGAACATGAACGGTACATTGCTAAATTCCGGGAATGGGTTCGTACCCTGTTTGAAAAACATTCACGAATATTGAGTGTAATGATTACCGGACCAGCCCGTTTCCCTAATGCAAGAAATGAAAAAGCCAATAATTCATACGATGCTGCTGTAAATGAATTCTTTGAATGGAGAAAAAGAGCGGCCAAAGCTATAGAACGCAATATTGAAAATGCTAAAAGCCCCGAACAAAAAGAGAATGAACAATGGGTAGCCCTTAAAAAAGATATAGATTTCAATATTGAAACCTGTGTAGAAATTGATACAGGTAAAAACAATTATTCCTATCGTCCGGCATTCACAAATTCTATATTCGGCAAGATAGAACGATTGGCTAACAATGGAAAAATAAACCTCGTATTGAAAGCCCTGGATTACATTAAACAAATTCAGGAAGACGAAAAAATAGGGCTCAAAAAGCCTTTGTTTACTTCCCGCCACAAAATATGGAAACTCAAAGAAGTATGCGAACAGGCTATCCAAAAGAAAGAAGAACTCAATAACAAAGAAAGTAATGAGATAGAATTTGACGGTGGTAAGGTGGTTAAAAACTATTCAGAAGACAGACTTCAAATCCTTTTTGATGAAAAGCCTGCACCCGAAATGATTTCAACCCTTAAACATAACGGATTCCGTTGGTCTCCACGTTTCAAAGCGTGGCAACGACAACTCACTTCAAATGCTTTTTACGCTTGTGAACGAGTTCTTAAAATTTCGGTTAGAAACTAATATTTAACATTAAAAATTTTGTACATATAAAGAACATTAGTACATTTGTATATCCAAAAACATTTTTTACCGCATTGGTTATCCCCTCGGTTATCCACTTACTTCACCGAGGGGATTTTTATGATTAAGCATATTCTTTCATCCATTTAACCACCTTTCTTTCTATTTCACAAGTAGCCCATTCAGAATAAGTAATATCAATAACTAATATTTTACCTTTATTGCTAATGATTTTACTTAATTCATCTCTCACTTGACAGGTAGATTTTGCAGTTTGAATAATCCAAGTATGTTTGAACAATTTAGCCCAGTTAGGAAAACTTTTCAACAGATCATTTACTTCTTGCCAAGCATTATTCTCGTCTTCCAAAGTATATGTTATAAATAAAGAGTTCATTCTTTTGAAGTTGTAATGTGGTTTACCCGCTTTTTAAGCGGATTTTTATTAGAGTATTCACATACTTGCATAACGTTCTTCTACACGTTTTGCATATTCAATAGTGGCTCTCTTATTCATTCCGTTTCTACCTCCGTTCCATAACCGTGCAGCTTTCTCCAAATCCCATTCTGGATTGAAGTGGTTTTGATATATGACGAAAATTTCAACCGATTTATATAAATCTTTGCGGTCAGCATTGGTAAAACGTTCTTCTTCTATAAGGCGATTCACTTCCCTAATCATTATAGGCCGTATCTGTAATAAACCAACTGCATTCTCTGATTTGTTTATTGCGTCAGGCTGGAATCTTGACTCCTCTTCCATGATGGAAAGAAGCACTTTCTGTCTATGTAGGAAGTCCATATCTATCGTTTCTTTTGCCTGTAATGGTACGGGCTTAAAGTAGGTGGGTTCGTTCCTTACAGGGCTTAAAATGGAGCTGAACAAAACTACCAAGAATATAAACTTTCTCATCTTATAAAACATTAAAACCGCCTCTTGCGAAGCGGTCGGTTATAAAAGTGGGATATTATTGGTAAATGAATTCAAATCCTTCATAATTGGCTGGACTTCGTTTTAATCCATTCGGATTTCCATTCTTATAATCATGAATATTAATTTCATATAATTCTGGTACACTTATTTTCTCCAATACTTCGGCCTCTTCGGAGTATGTTTGTCCAAAAATTTCACCTCCAGGAGCTTCTGCTATATATACCGGAATGTGCTTTTGGGGATGGTCTTGTAATACCACGTTGATTTTGATTTTTTCTTTTTCCATAATTATTTGAAATCGTATTTAAGTTTTACATTTTCTACCAAACCTATCTTTCTTAAAAAGGTTCTGGAACGTCGCTTGCTTGAAGCTATTTTATCTCCTACCAATTTTAAATCTGATAGATATTCATCAAATGATTTAGTTTTATTCAAAATATTTTAATTTTAAGCAAGTTACAAATTTATTCTTTACCAGCCAAATTTTTCCTCAAATTATACGACATATCACGCACTTCACACAGGCGAATTCCTAATGGTGGAGGGACTAACAAACGGTAAACCCCCCGACCGATACGTTCAATATATCCACATACCAACAGGTCAAGAAATATGTCATCTATCCTTCCTTTATGTTTAGGGTGATAAATGCAGGATTTGAGGTATTGCTGTCGGGTAAATATACGGGCTTTTTGATATTTTTCTTCATCCTTGTCACGGTATTCCTCGCTCCTTTTTTCTATACCATGTAACCACGCTCGTATTTGATCCCATACGGCGGCATTCGGCCCGACTATTCCTTTTCCTCCTTTGATAAACGGCATGATTCACAATTTTTCAAAAATCAGAACTTTCCCTTTACGGCTGTCATTTACAAAGCCCAAATATTTACGGCCAGCCTGCTTCTTCTTTTCTCTAAAAATAGCTGATTTCATACCCTCTTTATCATAGGGTAGATAAACAAATTCAAATTTTTCAGTATCTTTCATTTCCTTTTATAAATGTTCAAAAAGTGTTATTATATTCATGATTGTGATTAATGGAACCAATAATATAAATACAACAATAGCAAATATTCCTATTAAATAGATCATACTTCTTCAAGTTCGACTGGCTCATCTTTCCATGTAAGTGTGCGGCCTATTAGTTTTTCGATCGAGCCTTTGGGGAGTTTGACCGATTCTCCCCAATTAACCCAAAAGCCCTCATATGTGGCTTTTTCTGGCTTATTATCATGAACCCATTCGCTTCCGTCTTTGTCAACTGCTACGTATGCCATTGTTGGTTATATAATTATTAACAATCTTATATTATTCCTTTCTTTTGAAGATATGATGCTAATGGAAATGCAGTAGCCAATATAAATCCTATATCATCATAGTCATAACACTGTGTTTCGTTGCATAACGCTGAATAATCGCATTCACCTTTTAGATATTCTGTAAGAATAAATTGGCATTGTTTGAGGTAGTTTTGCCTCTCGATTTTATCATCGAACCATTCTTTGTAATCCTCATTAGCAAAACCAAGTATATTTTGAAGTATATACATGGTTTCACGGATGGTAGGTTCGCGTTTGAGTACAAACCCTTTAGGAAAACCGTTCGGGTACATCATCATTTTTACAATTCCAATTTTATATGTCTTCATTTTAATTCAGTTTTAAATGTTTATTCATGATTTATAGGCCTCCAATGGGTTACTTCTCCGAAATCATTATAGGCTTCTTGCCCATAGCATATAAAACCATATTTTTTACCATGTAGATACGCTGTTGATACACAACCTTTGTCCGTCTTTACAAGAACAATATCTTGATTATCCGGTAATTCCTCTTCAACCGGAATCCAGCGTTCAGCCCAAGCTACGGCATTTCTAAAGGCACATCCTAAATGTAATATGGCTTCGTGTGAATCTATAAGCTCATCGGAGAAAGAAGGCGATATGGCATAATCGGCCTTCACGCGTTCTTCAGCTTCTTTTATCGTTTCCATGCTTATTTCGTGTTTAAGAGTTCTGGATTATCGTGGATATTTCCGATTACCTCACAACATTGAGACAACCATGATACGTTCTGCATTTCAGCAATGGAAGAATACGGATATAATGGCACTCTATGGTCATACCCAAACGACACAGGATTATCCTCAAAAGCAAGACCACCAGGAACTCGAAAGACAGACCGCACAATTCCGCTGTTATCTTCTTTGAATATATCCCCCTCCCAAATCTCCTTCCCATTCCTGTCAAGCAAGCCAGTGAACTGGCCGACGGTTTCGGGGATTACTTTGTGGTGAGTCCAACCCGTATTGATGGGTAGTATGAGTATATCATGGTCACATTGTACCAAATCCCCATATACCCATTGGCCGTTGTCTATTCGTTTACCGCGAAATTTTATTGTTCTGTTCATGTTTTTTCATTTTATCAGTTCAAAATCATACACAAACACATAAGGATTTTTGTCCCACGTCCCTTTGCCGGACACCTTGTCGATCAGAGCGGCATAGGCTTCGCGGGGGGTATAATAAGCCATTTTACTCCCCTCAAATTCATATACCCAAGGTATGCCATATCCTATTTCATGCGAGTTACTGGCGTTTATTCCCTCTTTAAAGCAATCTTCGTCTGATATATCCTGCAAACGCTCTACTCGGACGGCTGTAATGCGGATTTGGTGAGGCATTAGCTCGGGCTTGACGAACATTTTGTTCGTCCATCCTGGCGACTGAACAGCCGTTATGGGCGTTCCATAATTCTCATACCCTACAATATATTCGGGTTTGATTCCAGCATCCTTGTAACTATGCGCCACTACTACGATCTCACCTACCTTGTACTTTGGATGATTTATAAGGTAATCAAAACATAGTTTCTTTTCATTTTCAGACATATTTTGTACTCTTGATGTAAAAGCATTATTCCATGCTTTTATATCACTTCGAGACCAATCAAAATCTGGATTTACTCGTTCATAAGCATCAGATGTTTTAACTATCCTTCTTGTCTGTGTCTTTTTACCTTCCAGTACGGCTTTGGTCAAGCCGTATTTATCGTCGAACATGATCTTTTTCATCTTTCCATCAGTTTTCGTTTGAACTTATTAACTCTATCGCAATTTTCGCACTTGCCACCTCCAAGGCATTTGCCGTCACCAGCATATATCTCGCAGTCTTCGTAAAATAGTTTTACCGCTTTCTCGAATAGCTCCTGCTCGGCGATCTCGACGGCTCTCTCTGCTTTCCAGCGCGATATTTCATACTGGGCAATGTCGCCCGGCTGCCTGGTACGCAGGAACTCTTTTGCTTTTTCGCTTTTCAAGTCTTTGGTTAGTTCTTCCAGGATATTGTTCTATCCATTTGTTTTTCTCAATAAGTTTATTTCCAAAATTTATCGCTTCTTTTTCTGTTTCAAACAGTTTAGAAGTCAATACTTTTCTGTAATAATTGGTATCTTCATACCCGTTCTCATCAATTTCTCCATGAGTGGTGTAGCGTAGTTCTAATTTTGTGTAGTATTTCATAATTTTACCAGATTAATTTTCGTGCCAAAGCACAATTTTCATATTTGCTTCTCAACTTTTCAAAAGTCTTTTCCCAAGATTTATTATGAGTAGCATTCCCTTTTTGAGAAATTTCTATTTGATGAGCGACTTCATGACATAAAACATAGGCACTTCCTGCAGAGATACGATTTAAATCTATCGCTATTGAAACAGGTCTTTTTCCAATAAAGCTACACACCCCTCCTCCTTTTCCAACTTTTTTGAATTGTAATGGAATAGGGTTCAATTTTTCATTTTTACAGATTTCGCCATACAATTGCTTCAAAATCTTTTGGTCGTTATTCATGACATTTGTTGTTTTAATTTGACATTACAAATATAGTTAGTGTATTTATAAAGTGCAAATTTTTAACAAATGTTTAACACTTACTTCTTCCGTATGGACTTTCGTATATCTCTCCAGAGGGTTCCCATACGTTTATAGGCTTCTTGTTCCCATGGAAAATTCCGACTGTAGGGTGTAGCGGTTCGTTCTTTTCCTTCCCATATAACGAATCCTTTGTCCGCAGGACGGAGGTCTAAACGACCGTTCGCCATTTGCTCAATATGTATCAGTTCGTGAGCCAGCATCTCTCCTATTTCCATGTCCGGTATGGATGGGTCAACATATAATTCATAAATGTTTTCATCATAGGGGCAAGGTTGAGCCAACGCCGCAATCTGACAATCCCATGTACTAAGCCGATTTATGAACTGTTTGATTTGTACCCGTACTTTTTCCGGAATATTAAGAAGTGTAAGCCCAACCGAAACCACCTGTTCATAATAGGGATTACGGGTATAGTTTTCAACACGTTTGTTTTCCATTTTTCATTCAAAAGATTAGTTTCAACAATAACACAAGGATTGATATTCCTAATGCAATATAAGCTAAATTCCTCGTTTCTTTTAGCAATTTCTCTTCGTTCTTTGGTGTTTCTTTCTCCTTTTTCAATTGACGAGATTTATGATATATTTGGCTTATTTGGGCTTGTTCTTTCAGGAAATTTTCAAAAACTTTATACGGTATATGAACTTTTCCTTCTTCGTTCACACACATATCAGCAAATTTGTATTCGCTTGAAGCCCCTTTATATAGAATACCCTTTCTTTTGAAGTAAGGCAAAATATGAAAATAATAATGTAAATTGGCTGCTCTAAATCTCATAGGGAGTTTCCTTTCGATGAATTCCGGATCACCATTATAACGTTCTTTAAAAAAGGCATTATAACTATCATAAAGTTCCTTTGCTTTCGGGTAATAATGGTTCATCGGTTTCATATTAGGGGGGGTTAAGGTTCTCGGTTTCATTGTGTTATTGTATTTTAATCCAGTTTATTGTACTTAATGTTTCAACAGCTTCCTTCCCGTCATAATCATTTATACGGTAATAGTCTTCTTCTATTTCCTTAATTTTGAGTTCAGAACATTCTCCGTTTGCTTCCTCTCCGAGTTCTTCTACACATTGTACGAGTAGCGGGTGGTGACGAGGGACATCATATTCTATAAGGAAATTTCTACCTTCAGGGATTTGATATCCATGATTTAGGAGCCAATTGATAGCCTTATTGGAAAGGCTGAACCCTCCATAACAGCTATTATACACTACTTTGTTCATAATTTTTAAGGTTTATAATTTATATAATATTCACAAATAGGTTTATTCTTATCGTAAAAATCAGCCATTGAAACATAATACGTATTGGCGGATTTCAAGGCGATTGACCTTTTACATGTGTTTCGCAACGGACATTCTTCTGTTACGCAATGAGTGAAATCATGATTCATCCTATTGTTACTTTTATGATTTCTCCTGGATTCTTTTCATACAGGGTTTTAAGTTTAACAGGTGCATATTTCTCTATCACTTCTTTCCCTCGTTCTTCATCGTATTGAAACGCCCACATCGTGCCGTACCAACTCACCATAATTTCACGGGCTTCCCCGTAACTTTCTGCTTCTACCTCAACGTAACTATGGGCCAATGAAGCCTCAGTATCGGCAAGGTGCATTCCTATCCCAAATGTAAAGTACCACTTTTTCATAATTTTTTCTTCCGTATTTTCGAGTTTATTCTTTAAATATCTTATTACCTGAGCACAAGCAAAATCATTAATCCATTTAGGGCTGTCCATGTAGGTCATAATAATTTCTTCCAACCTATTTAAATCATATAACAACCCCTCAACAGGCTGTTCTACCAGTTCTTCCAGGGGAATAGAACGAAGACCATCTATTGCCCAAATAACCACTTTTCCCTCTTTACGAGCGTTAAGTACAATTTCTTTTAAGTCTTTTTCCATTTTTATTGTTCTTTATCTTCATCGTCAGGAAATATTCCTAAAAACATACACACCCCACATATTCCGACACCAATGAAGAAAATTAATATACCTTCAAAAATACCCATCTCAATAGAAAATATTTAGTGAAACCCAAAACAAGAACATAATAAACAGCAGCAGGAATCCCCGTGCAACCTCATCTATTTTCTGTTTAGGAGTTAATGATTTCCATTCATTAACGATCAACTTTGCAATTTCTTTCATTTGGGATAATTATTTCAATTAATTCAGGTTTATAATTACATTTCAAAATGTCATGCTCTTTTGGGGTAACAGGTACGGTATTAATCAAAAGTTCGTTAAAATTCATATAAAATACCCCACTTATATCGTAAAAGCTTCTAACTACCGCTTTTGTTTCATCATTTGCGTTTTTGCATTCAGGATAAATCACCAAATAACGAAATGAGCCGTACCATTCATATTTTCTGAATATGATTTTCATAGCCCAAGTTTTTGAAGGTTTTCCAACGTTTCAATAGCTCCCCGTAAACGCATAGCGTCCATTTCCATTTGGTTTAATTCAATAGGTAGAAGGTCGGTGTTTTCCATTTCCTTAATAAGGTTTTCCAGTTTAGTATTTAAGTGCTGGATGATTTCTTGGTCTTTCATGGTGTTTGTTGTTTTAATTTGACATTACAAATATAGTTAGTGTATTTATAATATGCAAGAGAAATTTTGTTTTTAACATATTATTAACATAAACAATAATAAACGTTAAATAAATGTTAAAAATTTGCATAATACAAATACACTTAGTACATTTGTATTGTCAAGTTAAGGCAATAAAAATAATAAAGATTTGGGGTGGCCTTACGTCTATTTTGGTTATAAGGCCTTTGGCGAGGCTGGGTCGTGGCCAAGTAAGGTTCACCCCTTTTTAAAGAACTTCCATCTTTTTAAATATTTTTGGCGGGGGTAAACTTACTCGGAAGAATGGTGTTTGGCGATACCACAGGAACAGTAAGTCCCCGCTTTTTATTTATACCGCTTATTCCGGAAAACCAATAACCCCCGTACAAAGTAATAACCGCCTATCATCACCAATATAAAACGCCCCCACTCTATGGCGGGGTATTGTGGTAAGGTAGGTAGATTGACTCCTATCAGCATCATAAAACAACCCAGTATAAACAGGGCTAAGTATTTGGTCATGGCAAGTAATTATATTCCCTTAAATATACAAAATATTTATATTTTTAACAATAACTACCTCTACAATTAGGCTAAATTCAATTAATATGACAAATTAATAAATTAACTATAAAATTCATTCATCAGTTAGTTATTTTATGAATTTTATTTGACAAACTGTCTGCTAAAATGAAAACCGCACCTCACAAAAAGCAAGGTACGGCAATCACATTAAACCCTCATAAAAATCAAACTACAAATTTATTCCATGTAAATCACGTCTCCCAATACTTCTTCACGGTATTCTACAATCTCTCTAACTGCCAGCGTATTCCGGTCACCATCCCATACATTAGCGATTTTACCAATAAGGTCGTCAAGTAGCTTTTCTTTTATGGAATTAGGAGGCAAATACACCATATAAGAAAACGTCTTCCCTCCTTTCGGGGTGAATACCGTTTCTTTAACGTTGTTAGTTACCAACTTTCCAATCGCACCTTTGCCCTCTATCATTATTATATCGGGGTAAATGGTATCATTCTTTTCCATGTCTTTTCATTTTAGGTAAATTATCGCTTCATCTTCAACCCAATCCATCGCAATTATTTTCTTTCGGCCTAACTGTTCGCCGTCAAAGGTTTCAATCTCCACTATGCTTCCTGGAATATAATCCCAATCATAAGTTGTTACAATTTTCATTTCATATTCTACAACTCCGTTGCTGGTTTCTATCGTTTCGTATTCATCGTTATAATAAACGTCTCCCACGAAACAAAAGTCTTCTTCCAGGCTGTAACAGTCAATTATGCAGTTCTTTATCATTTTCCCCAAGTTATCTTAATAAATTCTCCATTTACTTCCACCGTATATCCTAATTTTTCCAAAATAGGGCGCATCTCTTCTTTATAATTAGGAAATCCATTTTTGAATGTAAAATGATCATCTCCTTGCACAGAACTAACTCGAATGAATTCTAATATTCTTTCCAGATTATGTTCAAAAGCCCCTTCCATATTCATACGGGCTTTTTTAGCGGAGAATTTATTGGCATCTATTCCCAGAATTATTGTTTTTGCTTCATCTAATTCATTTTCACTAATTTCTTTTTGATATGAAGATTTATTGCGGTATTTGAACAGGAGCATTGCCAAATCTCCCAATAAACTACCTACTCCATAGCCAGCTAAAATCATCATAATTATCCGTGAAATTACACTTTCTATTTGAGAAGCATTTGTCACCACGAAGACAATTCCGGTCGTGGCTAAGGTTATAACTAATGCAGCTATCAGCATTCTTTTTGTTTTCATATTCCACCACCTTTTATATAATATTCTTCGTACCATTCGTCATCAAATGAAGCCCGTATCCCTGTACGTGGGCAAACCCAAAAATCATCAGGTTGCATTAATTGATTTTCATATTCTTCAGCCGTTAAATAGGAAGCGGTGAGATTTTCATTTAATACTTCCATAGTTTCGGGGAGTTCATTTCCAAATATCTCCCTTACTTCTTCAGTGGGTACAAATACCCGAAAAGGTGTCTTTTTCATAATGTTTTCAAATTTTAATCTCGGTCAACATAAGCCAACCAAATAATTTCACACAGTATATTCCAAAATTCACGGGTTATCTCCATGCGTTCGCCCACACCTCCGTAAAGATAACCATTTTTACGCCAATAGGAAAGGATTTCCCGTTCTTCTTGGTTAATTTGCTCAATGTTTAATTTCTGTTCATTTACCATCAAATACTGTACATAGGGCATCAATCTAAGTTCCCGTACAGTAATTTCACGGCCTAATAAACATTTTGCAGCTTCCTGAACTCTTTGAGTTAGCTGTCCACGTCCTTGTGTTTCTTTTTTCATAAGAGTGTCTTTATTTTTCATTACAAATTTTATTAAAAATGTCTCCCAAACGGTATGAGATTCTATCTTCTCTTTTGCGTGCTTTAGGTAGTACAACTCCATACAGGGCTTTCCTGTTGAATGCTATTACCTCTCCTTTGTATTCTCCATAGGCAACGGTCTTCGATAATTTTTATTGCACTTTCTTCGTTCAT
>ULMI01008548.1_pt1 | contig 14626 bp, 10 predicted proteins | sample 1951631 | NCBI WGS metagenome assembly ULMI01 (sample SAMEA4835548, study PRJEB28245) | human gut metagenome | biome: gut microbiome; material: fecal sample | place: Denmark | collected 2008 | reverse complement strand
AATTATGCGATACATATCCTCTTTCGGCTCGCCGACGGCAAGTCCGCCTATGGCGTAACCGTCAAGGTTGAGCGCGGCTATGCGCTTCATATGCTCTATACGCAGGTCATCGAAAGTGCAGCCCTGATTTATGCCGAATAGAAGCTGATTTTTATTTATCGTATCGGGCAGAGAATTGAGGCGATCCATCTCCGCCTTGCAGCGCTCAAGCCAACGCGCCGTGCGTGCGCAGGACTGCTCGGAATACTCATATTTCGCGGGATTTTCAACGCACTCGTCAAATGCCATAGCGATAGTCGAGCCGAGGTTCGACTGGATTCTCATGCTCTCCTCGGGACCCATGAAAATCTTGCGTCCGTCGATATGCGAGGAAAAATAGACACCCTCCTCTTTTATCTTGCGGAGCTTTGCGAGCGAAAAGACCTGGAATCCGCCGCTGTCCGTAAGTATGGGGCCGTCCCATCCGGTGAACTTATGGAGTCCGCCGAATTCTTTCACAAGTTCGTCGCCCGGGCGCAGATGCAGATGATATGTGTTGCACAGCTGAACCTGGCAGTGGATATCCTTGAGGTCATACGACGAGACCGCGCCCTTTATCGCGCCGCAGGTTGCGACATTCATAAAAGCCGGAGTCTGCACGGTTCCGTGGACAGTTTCAAACACGCCGCGGCGGGCTGTTCCCTCTTTTTTTATAACGGTAAACTTCATTTTTATTCCTTTCGGTTGAGTTATTCGATAAGCATGGCATCGCCAAAACTGAAAAATCTATATTTTTCCTGAACCGCAATTTTGTACGCATTCATCGTGTTTTCATATCCGCAGAAGGCGGAGACGAGCATTATAAGCGTGCTCTCGGGGAGATGGAAATTGGTTATGAGCGCGTCGATGCACTTATACTGATATCCGGGATAGATGAATATATCCGTCCAGTCATCGTCGGCACGTATCTCGCCGCATTTAGTCGCGACGCTTTCGAGCGTGCGGCAGCAGGTAGTTCCCACGGCAAAAACACGTCCGCCGTTTTTCTTCGTATCGTTTATGAGTTTCGCCGTAGCCTCCGGCAGCATATAATGCTCGGAGTGCATATGGTGATCCTCGACATTCTCCGCCTTGACGGGTCGGAATGTTCCGAGACCGACATGGAGGGTGACGAATCCGACGCCGACACCCTTTTCGCGCAGGGAGTCAAGGAGTTCGGGAGTAAAATGCAGCCCTGCTGTCGGTGCGGCGGCGCTGCCGCGCTCGCGGGCATAGACAGTCTGATATCTGTCGTTGTCTTCGAGCTTTTCGGTGATGTAGTGCGGCAGAGGCATCTCTCCTATCTTATCGAGTAGCTCAAAGAATACGCCGTCATATGTGAACTTGGCAAGGCGGTTGCCGTCCGGCAGAACGTCAACAATCTCGGCAAAGAGCATATCATGGAAGGTGAACCTATGACCCTTGCGTGCCTTTTTGCCGGGACCTGTGATAACCTCCCAGATGTCGTCGCCCTTGTTGTTGAGAAGAAGGAACTCGACCACAGAGCCTGTGTCTACCCTTGTGCCGTAAAGGCGCGCGGGAAGAACCTTGGTGTCGTTGAGAATAAGGCAGTCGCCGGGCTCGATATACTGCGCGATATTATGAAAAATATCGTGCTTGACGGCGCCCGTTTTTTTGTCGAGCACCATGAGTCTCGAACTGTCGCGCGGCTCGGCGGGATGTTGTGCGATGAGTTCCTGCGGCAGGTCGTAAAAGAAATCGCTTTTTTTCATTATTTTTCCTCAGCTTTCGTGTCCTGAGACTAAAAAAGTATTTGACTTGCAATATCCGTTGGTGGTATTATTTTAATGTTATATCCTGACGGAGCTTCTTTTCAAGGTCACACACTATTATATTGCAAAATCTCTGTCAATACAACAATTTTTTCACTCAAAAACGTTTTTCGGAGGAACTTTATCATGAAGCATTTCAAAGTAGGTATCATAGGCGCAACAGGTATGGTCGGTCAGAGGTTCGCCACCCTGCTTGAGGATCACCCCTGGTTCGAGGTCTGCGCGCTCGCCGCTAGCTCGCGCTCCGCAGGCAAGACATATGAAGAGGCTCTCGGAACCAAATGGTGCATGAAAAAGCCCATTCCCGAAAAGTTCAGGAACATGATAATCATGGACGCGGAAAAAGATGTTGAAAAAATCGCATCGATGGTCGATTTCGTCTTCTGCGCGGTCAACATGAACAAGGATGAGATAAAGGCGCTCGAGCTCAAATATGCAAAAGCCGAATGCCCCGTTGTTTCAAACAACAGCGCAAACCGCTTCACTCCCGATGTTCCGATGATAATCCCCGAGCTCAACCCCGATCACGCTGACATAATCAAGGCGCAGAGAGAAAGACTCGGCACAAAGCGCGGATTCATCTCCGTCAAATCCAACTGCTCACTTCAGAGCTATGTTCCGGCGCTGTTCCCGCTTTCCGAGTTCGGAGTCAAGGATGTTCTCGTCTGCACATATCAGGCGATCTCCGGCGCGGGTAAGACATTTGAGACATGGCCCGAGATGATAGATAACGTCATCCCCTACATCGGCGGCGAGGAAGAGAAGTCTGAGAGAGAGCCGCTCAAGATATGGGGCAAGATAGAGGGCGGCGAGATAGTTCCCGCGAAGAGCCCGAACTTCACCGCACAGTGCCTGCGCGTTCCCGTATCGGACGGTCACATGGCGGCGGTATTCGTAAGATTCGAAAACAAGCCCACAAAAGAACAGATACTTAAAATCTGGAAGGATTTCAAGGGATATCCTCAGCAGGTCGGGCTGCCCAGCGCGCCCAAGCAGTTCCTCAACTACTTTGAAGAGGACAATATGCCGCAGACTCGCCTCAACAGAGAGCTCGAGGGCGGCATGGCGATTTCGGTCGGCCGTCTGCGCGAAGATACCCAGTATGATTACAAATTTGTCTGCCTTTCACACAATACGCTCAGAGGCGCCGCCGGCGGAGCCGTGCTCATGGCGGAGCTGCTTTGCGAAAAGGGATATATGGACAGATAACATAAAAGCCGCCCGGCTGTCTGTCCGGGCGGTTTCCGTTTTTTAGGAGGCCGGCTTTATGAAGAAAGCTGTTTTCACGGGAGCGGCGGTCGCACTCGTCACGCCGTTTCATAAAGACGGAAGTATAAACTACGGAAAGTTAGAAGAGCTTATAGATTATCAAATCGAAAACTCCACGGACGCCATAGTTGTATGTGCAACGACCGGCGAGAGCCCGACATTGAGCTACGAAGAGCACGAGCAAATCGTGCACCGCTGTGTTGAATATGCCGCCGGAAGAGTTCCCGTCATTGCGGGAACGGGCAGCAACGACACAAAAAATGCGCTAAAGCTTTCAAACGATGCGGAAAGAGCCGGAGCCGACGGTCTGCTTATGGTCACGCCGTACTACAACAAGACATCGCAGGCAGGACTGATAGAGCATTTCAATTTCATTGCGGACAGAGTCAGCACACCGATAATTCTCTACAATGTGCCGAGCCGTACGGGGCTGAATATAAAACCCGAGACCTATTATGAACTTTCGAAGCATAAGAATATAGTGGCGGCAAAGGAAGCAAACGGCGATATTTCCGCACTCGCGCAGACTGTAAAGCTCTGCGGCGACGAACTGACGATATACAGCGGAAACGATGACCAGATAACGGCGTTCATGTCGCTCGGCGCAAAGGGAGTTATCTCAGTGCTCTCAAATATCGCGCCGAGGGCGGTACACGACATGGTCAAAATGTATCTTGATGGCGACACCGCCGCGAGCACCGAGCTTCAATTAAAATATCTCGACCTTTGCAGCAGCCTGTTTTCCGATGTGAATCCCATACCCGTAAAAGAAGCGATGAACATGATGGGCATGGAGGTCGGCTCATGCAGGCTGCCGCTGACGCAGATACAGCCGCAGGCAAAGGAGAAGCTCAGGAGAAGCCTCTCCGCTCTCGGAATGATATAAGCTCGAAAGGAACGGCACATGGGTGCCGTAAGGCGAAATAATGCTGAATATTATGCTCAGCGGATGCTGCGGAAGCATGGGCAGAGCCGTCACCGCTTTTGCCGACAACCGCGACGATATTAAAATAACAGCGGGAATAGACCGCGAGGGGCGCGAATGCAAATTTCCGACATTCGTCTCGCCTTTCAGCTTCAACGGAAAGGTCGATGTTATAATCGACTTTTCGTCCCCTGCCGCCCTGCCGGGTCTGCTTGAATATGCGGTCAGCGCAAAAACTCCGGCAGTCATTGCGACAACGGGTTTGAGCGAGGCGCACATCGCGCTTATCTATAAAGCGGCAAAAAAGATACCGATATTTTTCAGCGCAAATATGTCGCTCGGAATAAATCTGCTCTGCGAGCTCGCGAAAACTGCGGCGAGAGTGTTGGGCGGCACATATGACATAGAGATAGTTGAGACTCACCACGCGCAAAAAACAGATGCGCCGAGCGGAACGGCACTGATGCTCGCGGACGCGATATCATCGGAGCTCGAGCGCAAGCCGTACTACGAATATGACCGCCATCTGCGGCGCACAAAACGCCCGCACGATGAAATAGGCATACACTCAATACGCGGCGGAACGGCGGTCGGCGAGCACGAGATTATATTTGCGGGCTATAATGAAACGATAAAGCTCAGCCACTGCGCGCAGAGCAAGGAACTGTTCGCAGCGGGAGCCGTGAACGCCGCAAAGTTTATACAAAATAAAGAACCGGGGCTCTACGGCATGAGCGACATGATAGACAGAAAGGATGCGAAGAAGTGAAGATAATCGAATCGATAAGCGTGAGCGAGGACGCGACTCTTTTTTCGCTCAGCGACTCCCCCGCCGACATAAGCTTCATTGCCGGCATCTTCGAAAAAATTGCCGAAGCGGGAATAGATGTTGACATGATTTCGCAGTTTCTGCCGAACAGTTCTCATGCGGGGCTTTCGTTCACGGTCAGCGATGACGATTTCGGCGGCGTGCTCGAGATAGCGACTCAGCTCAGAGCCGAAAACAAAAAGATCAAAATAAGCGTCAGCTCCGGAAACTGCAAGATATCCGTTAGCGGAGCCGAAATGGAGGGGCGACCGGGCGTTGCGGCGCGGGTATTCAAAGCCGCCGCGAACGCGGGGTGCGACATAAGAATGATAAACACATCGGAGACCGAGATATCTCTGCTCGTTGTCAAAGCCGATGTTGACGCGACGGTCGCGGCGATAAAGAAAGAGTTTGAATAAAAATAATAAGCATAGAAAAAAGCTGCATCTTACGATGCAGCTTTTTAAAATTCAAATCACACGCTCAGGAGTCCTGCGTCGAGCACGAACTGGGAACCGGTCACATAGCGTGCCTTGTCGCTTGCGATATAGAGAACCATATTTGCGACATCCTCGGGCTCGATCCACGGCACGGGCAGAAGGTTGCCTGCGGAACGCTCGGCGATTTCAAGCGGAGTCGAATGCTCGAGAGCCGCAAGACCGTCGTTCATGGGAGTGTTGACGCCCGTCGGGTGGATGCTGACAACGCGGATATTATAGGGTGCAAGCTCGATAGCCCACGCCTTTGTCAGACCCGTGAGTCCCCATTTCGAAGCGGTATAGTGCGAAAGCCTGTTACCGCCGCGCAGACCCATAACGGACGAGTTGTTGATGATAACGCCGCTCTTTGCTTCCATCATGTGGGGAACGACTCTGCGGGTGACGATGAACGGACCTTTGAGGTTGATATCTATCATCGCGTCCCACTCTTCGTCGGTCATCTTATCGACCGTAGCATAGGCGCAGATACCTGCGTTATTGAAAAGTATATCTATCTTGCCGAACTCGGCAATAGCTCTGTCAACGGCATCGGTGACGGCTTTATCATCTCTGACATCGCCGGCAGCGATAAGGCATCTCCTACCGAGAGCTTCCACTTCCTCTTTCAGGCTCTTGAGCTCGTCGCTCGTGCCAAACGAGTATGCGGGATATTCAATCTTCTTCGCCACATCAAATGCGACGATATCGGCACCCTCTTTGGCGAGAGCGAGAGCGGTAGCTCTGCCCTGACCGTGTGCGGCGCCGGTTATAAATGCAACTTTGTTTTCAAAATCAGACATTACGGGTATCTCCATCTTTGCGATATTTGTAGAGCACTTCGTCGAGCGGAACTTTTGCGACGGTATTGAACAGATTCGTTGCGTACATTATGCCTGCAAAAGCGATAAGAAGAACTATCTCCTCGGTTGAAAAACGCTCGGAAAGCTTATTGTATATCTCGTCGGGTATGTTGTGCGGATCTTTGCAGATAGCGCCGCCGAAATCGACGAGCAGCTTTTCGGTATCCGACAGATGCGGATTGTCCGGATCGTCGCCGGAGTCAATAAGTATTTTTCTGAAAAAGATCGAACATATCAGGCACTCGTTGCCCTCGGATATAGCGTGGGAGAACAGCGATATTGCGCGGTCGCCGATGACCGGCACAAGCTGATCATAGAGCGTGTACCACTCCATATACGCTTTGAATGCAGGGACATTATGAAGCAGAGTACGCTTCATATTAGTGATGCGTCCGTGCTTTGCTATCTGATCTTCATACTCCCTCTTAACCTCTTCCGATGAACTTTCGTACTCTGTCATAGGTAAAAAGCTCATGAAAATTTCCTCCTTTAAACCGTTAAAGCTTTTATTTAAGCAAAAGCCGGCACAATGATGTGCCGTCTTTTTGTTATGCTGTTTTTTCCGTCTGCACAGATGCAGACTTTTTCTTTGAGCGTCGGAGATTTTTCTCCGCCTTTCCCGTAAGCCTTATCTCCTCGGGGTCGTCCTTTATCTTATCCATAATGACAAACAGCAGCGTCATCATCAGAAGATACGGAACGGGGCTGAACAAGCCCGGATTGACAAGTGACATCAGCTGCATACCGATATACGCGATAAAAATGAACTTGTTTGTCAGAGTGTTGCGGCGCGCAAAATAGACAATACGCGCAACGAATATATATCCGTAAGCCGCGATGCCGACTATGCCAAAACTGCCGATAACCTGGAACGGCGAGGAATGATACCAACACAACGCGCCCTTGGCGGAATGATGGACATCCCTGTTGCCGAAATATCCGAGTCCCCTGCCGAAAACCGGATTCGAGAGGAAATCCTCAACGGCGCGGCGCATGAGCCTGACTCTTATCTCGTTATCGTCTATCTGGAGAAGTCTCAGGAGCATATCGCGGAAGAAATAGATAAGATCCCAGAAGAACACGAAGAACATCACAATACCGACAGAGATTATAATGATATTATGTACCCTGTGGCGTTTGTCGAAGCAGAGAAGCGCTATCATGCACATCATGACTTCCGCAGTGCCGACTATTGCACCGCCGCGCGAGCCGGTTATCATCATACAGCCGTAGAACAACATACCGACCCAGAACCAGCCGTGATTGCCCTTTATCGAACGCAGGAAAGCAAACGGCAGGGCGAAAATAAGAAAAGTTGAGGCGTTGTTGCGCCACTGGAAAGCAAGAAGCCCGTGAGTCGAGAGCACCTTATCGAGATGCTCGCCGTAATATTCGAGGATCATGAAGCAGCAGAATAGCCCCATGATTATCATTATTTTTGATATCTTATCCGGCAGAGAATAGTTTTCCCTCAGGCGAATGTGCGAGTTCATGAGATTATAGAACAGCAGCATACCGAAGCCGAGACCGAGGGTAAAAAATATCGGCATCAGACTAAAATATTCTTTCGCGGTTATCTTGCCGAGACCGCCGAGGGTAACTGCGACGGAGACTGCAAGCATCGGCCAGAACAGCTCGCCGTGAGGCAGTTTGCGCTGATAATAATTGAAATGGAAGATTATAGCCGCCGTTGCCGGGACGGCAAGCCAGACCATTTTGATGAACTCATCGTAAGAATTGTTGCACTTTATAAGGCAGAGGCAGAGCAAAAGGAACGGTTCAAGCGCAATTATAACATCCTCGCAAAAAACGAGTATGGTGCAGATGATCGCAGCAAAGACAAGAAGCCCTATAGCCTCCACACGCAAGACGGTGATAAAACAGGCTATAAGGAAGCAAACCCACATGAACCAATCAGTGGAAAGATAGTGCTCTATGCTTTTTCTGACGCTTTCAAATTTCGCGTTTTTTGTCAAGTTCATGCTCCTCGTTGACTCTCCGATCGTCTGAAATATTTTCACAATACATCAAACGAACCGGCTGTCAAAAATACTGCCGAAATCCGCAGGTACAGTCCCCATGTTTAGCAGTTTATTTTATCACAAATTCATCAAAAAATCAAGAAATAACAATTAATCGAACTTTATTATTTCTTCCGCAAGGACACTTGCGGAAGCAAACAGTTCGCGGCGGCAGGAAAGCTGCAATTCGTCCATACTGTGAGTTCCGTCAGACGACACAAAGAGTTTCTCTATTCCGAGCGCGGCATGGTCGGCATCGTTTGACGCACACCCGCATACGGCGTAAACTTTTGCTCCCGCTTTGGCAGCTCTTCTGCAGACTCCGCTCATCACTTTTCCGTTGGCACTTTGTGAGTCGAATCTCCCCTCGCCCGTTATAACTATATCGGCATTTGCGGCAAGTTTGTCAAATCCGGATTCGTCCAAAACTATATCTATGCCGCTTCTGAGCTCGGCATTCAGAAAAGCTGACGCGCCCGCGCCGAGACCGCCTGCGGCACCTGCGCCGGGAAGATTTTCAGAATTGAAGTTGAGGTCTCTTTTGAGAACATCAGCCATATGGCGAAGCCCTCGATCGAGCAATTCAACCTGTTCGGCATCCGCGCCTTTTTGCGGAGCAAAGACATATGCCGCACCGTCAACGCCGAAAAGCGGATTAGTGACATCGCACGCAGCTACTACGGGAACACAAAACGTTTTTTCGGGCGCAATAATATGTTCGACCTCTATGAGCGTTCCGCCGACAGGAACAAATGAATTATTATTTTTATCGAGAAAACGAAAGTCGAGCTCCGACGCCATACCCGCACCGCAGTCATTGGTTGCGCTGCCGCCGAGGCCCAAAACAATACGCTTCGCGCCGCGATTTACGGCATCGCGTATAAGCATACCGACGCCCGCAGTAGTCGTAACGGTCGGGTCGGCTCTGTCGCCCGCGAGCGGAAGTCCGGCACACGAGGCAGTTTCAATAACGGCAGTGCCGCTTTTGAGCATATAATACTCCGCGTGCAAGGATAAACCGAACGGGTCTTTTGCATCGGCAGATATCCATTCTCCCTCGTTTGAATTTGCAAAACTCGAGCAAAGCCCCTCGCCGCCATCGGCAGCGGGGAGCTTTATCACATTGCAATCGGGTATTCTGTTTCTGAGCGCCGACTCTATAATATCACAGACATCCGAAGAAGTCAGCGTGCCTTTGAAAGAATCGGGGGACAGCAGAATATTCATATCATCAGTCTTTTGTAAGCATTCTTATGTATCTCTTGAAGAAAGACACGCCTTCGTCGAGAACCGCAACGGGGCAGCGCTCATCGGTAGCATGGGTGCAGAGAAGGAGCTTCGTGCGCACATGGAACGGAGCAAAGCGATAAATATTATCGCATATAGGCTCATAGAAGCAGGCATCGGTACCGCCCATAACAAGATAGGGCGCAACGATAACCTCAGGATCGGCTCTGACGCAGATCTCCTCAATGACCTTGAAAGCTCTGGAATCGGTCGAAGAGAACTTGGACGCCTCTTTATGCTTGAGGCACTTTATCTCAACATCCTTATTCTTTATGACCTTGCGCAGATGCTTCTCGACATCTTCTGTGGTTGTGCCGGGCATCATTCTGAAGTTTGCCGTAACAGATGCTTCCTGCGGAAGAACGTTGGCGACAGGGCTGCCCTCAGCCATAGTAACGCCGGTAGTGGTTCTTATGAGCGAAGCCGTCGGCGGAATCTGTTCCATGATAAACTTCGCAAGGGGCTTAAGCAGCCAGAGGTTGCAGGCGACGACTCTGACGGGATATGTGGTTCTTCTGCCGAGATTGGAGAAGAGTTTGAGAACAAACGGCTCGAGTTTTGACTTGAACTGATGGTTTTCAACGTCTTTGACGACATCCGCTATTTTGCCTATGGCGCTGTGCTTCGGAGGCTGAGAAGAATGTCCGCCCTTAGCTCTGACGCTCATAGAGAAATCGGCATAGCCCTTCTCCGCGATGCCTACGCCCGCAAGATTGCCCTTGAGAACATGCTTGACGTTGACGGGCAGTATGGCTCCGCCCTCATCTATGACGCTGTCGAGGTGAATACCGCGTGACTTGAGGGTTTCCATGATAGCCTTTGCGCCGGCATCCTTTGAAGCGACGACTTCCTCATCGTGACCGAAGCAGAGATAGACATCTCTCTCGGGTTCATATCCCTCTTCAAGAAGAGTCTCAACGGCTTCCATGACGCAGATAAGGTGGTTCTTCATATCAAGAGCGCCTCTGCCCCAGATGAACTCGCCGTCGTTATAGCCGCTGAACGGCTCATGAGTCCAGTCACCCTCGGTGCCGGGCTCAATCGGGACGACATCCTGATGCGAAAGCAGAGCTATAGGCTCAAGATCGGGATTCTTGCCCTTCCAGCGATAGAGCAGGCTCGCCTCGGCGATATCCTCGCGCTCGAGAGTCTTATGCAGCAGAGGATACGACTCCTCAAGGAATTTGTGGAATTTTTCAAACTGCGACCAGTCGACCTTATCTTTTTCAGGATAAGATACGGTGGGAATCTGAATGGCACCGCTTAAATGTTTTGCGGCACGCTCAACATCAACATTCTCTTTCTCAAGAGGCTTTGTCTCCCTCTTCTTGGGGACAAAGAATATGGCTCTGATAAGAGTTATGACGATAAAAATACCGAGAGCTATCAGAATGCCATAAAGTATTTTGAGTCCCATTGTTTTTCTCCTTTCACGCCACGCGGCGAAATAAATTAATATACACTTTGACGCGGTAAAGCCCGAAGTCAAATATCTACATAATAATATCAGAAAATCGCTGTTCAGACAATAGCCGAAATGCAAAAATTTGCCCCAAAAAACATAGAAATTTTATATGATTACATGTCAAAAAGGCTTATCTGCGTGGTTTTCGGAATATCCTCAAGCGCACCCGCCGCTTCGAGAGCCTCGATAACAGTCTTGGAAACACTCGCGCGTCGGCGCAAATCTTCGACGGATAAGTACTTGCCCTCGCCGTCATCGCGCGCCGCAGCAAGCTGCTCCGCGGCAACGCCGCCGCATCCGCCGAGAGCGGAGAACGGAAGCCTTATCTTGCCGTCCTCGATATGATAGACCTTGGCATCGGAATTATAGACATCGACCGGAAGGAACTTCACTCCGCGCGCCATCATCTCATTGACGACCTGGAGAGAAGTGAACATATTCTCCTCCTTGGCGGTGGCTTCCTTCATATTCATCTTTGTCTTGAGATATTTCATCTTATTCTTGACGGCTTCCTGACCTGCCATGATGGACACGGTATCAAGGTCTTCGCCGCGGACTGTCATATATGTCGCATAGTACTCGACAGGATAGTAGAGCTTATACCACGCAAGGCGCATGGCGGCAATAACATACGCTGCGGCGTGAGCCTTCGGGAACATATATTTTATTTTAAGACAGCTGTCGATATACCACTCGGGAACATTATTTGCGCGCATCGCAGCCTTGTGTTCATCGGTAAGGAGCTTTTTCGCTTTACCCTTACGGGTTATCTCCATTATCTTGAACGCCATGCTCGGCTCGACGCCCTTATGTATGAGATAGGTCATGATGCTGTCTCGTGTTCCGATAACATCGGAAATGGTGCAGGTGCCGTTATCGATAAGGTCTTTTGCGTTGCCGAGCCAGACATCGGTACCGTGGGAAAGTCCGGATATCTGGAGCATATCGGAAAAGTTCTTAGGTCTTGAGTCAAGAAGCATCTGACGCACGAACGGCGTTCCGAGCTCGGGCAAAGACAACGTACCTGTATTGCAGTCGATATCCTCCTCTGTTACGCCCATTGGCTCGGGAGACAGAAGCATCTCATAGAGCTTCGGGTCGCAGACATCTGCATCCATGACAGAAGTCCCGGTCAGATTTTCAAGATGCTTATAGAACGTCGGCACATCGTGGCCGAGAATATCAAGCTTGAGTATCGTATCATGGAGCGCATGGAAGTCGAAATGCGTTGTTCGAGTGCCCTTGTCGGGATCGTCCGCAGGGTGCTGGATAGGCGTGAAGTCCTCAGCCTCTTTATAGTCCGGCACAACGACCATTCCGCCGGGGTGCTGGCCTGTTGTGCGCTTTATTCCGACGCAGCCCTGGACGAGTCTCTCTTCCTCCGCACGCTGAACGGTCATGCCTTTTTCGTCAAGCCATTTTTTGACGAAGCCGTAGGCGGTCTTATCGGCGAGAGTACCGATTGTACCTGCCTTGAAAACGTTCTTGGCGCCGAAAAGAGTTTCGGTATACTTATGCGCCTGCGACTGGAAATCGCCGGAGAAGTTAAGGTCGATATCGGGCTGTTTATCGCCGTGGAAACCGAGGAAGGTCTCGAACGGGATATCGTGGCCGTCACGGACAAGCGGTTCGCCGCAGATCTCGCAGTTCTTCGGCGGCAAGTCGAAGCCAGAGCCGATTGAGCCGTCCATGAAGAAGGTGCTCTTTTTGCAGTGCTTGCACAGATAGTGCGGCATAAGCGGGTTGACCTCGGATATCTCCGCCGCGAAGGCGACAAATGACGAGCCGACCGATCCTCGCGAACCGACATAATAGCCGTGATCCATGGAGAACTTGACGAGTCGCTGGGCGATGATATAAAGCACGGCATAGCCGTGTTCGATAATTGAGCTGAGCTCCTTTTCAAGGCGCTTTTCGACATATTCCGGCAGAGGATCACCGTAGATATCTTTCACATGCTTATAGCATATCTCGCGCAGTTCTTCATCGGAGCCCGGAATTCGCGGAGGATATGTACCGTCCGGTATGGGCTGGATAACCTCGCACATATCGGCTATCTTATTGGTATTTTCAATGACAACCTCGCGGGCGGTCTCCTCGCCGAGATAGGCGAACTCGTCGAGCATCTCCTGCGTTGTTCTGAAATAGAGCGGAGCCTGCTGAGCGGCGTCGGTAAAGCCCTGACCGGTCATGATAATCTCTCTGAAAACGCTGTCGCTCTTGTCCATGAAGTGAACATCGCAGGTGGCGACAGTGAGCTTGCCGAGCTTGTCGGCAGTGGCGATTATCTTTTTGTTTATATCCTCAAGCCCCTGAACATCCTTGACTCTGCCCTCTCTGATAAGGAAAGCGTTGTTGCCGTTGGGCTGTATCTCCAGGTAATCGTAAAACGAGGCGATTTCAAGCACTTCATCGTCGGATTTTCCGTCGAGTATAGCTCTGTAAACTTCGCCCTGTTCGCACGCGCTGCCGACGATTATACCCTCGCGGAACTCTTCAATTACCGAGCGCGGGACGCCGGGCTTGCGGCTGAAATATTCGAGGTTTGACTTTGTGATTATTTTATAGAGGTTTTTAAGCCCTACATAATTCTTTGCAAGGAAGATTATGTGGTTATATTTCTTTTTCTTCTCGGCAGGATCGACAACGCGGTCGTCAAAATAATAGCCCTCCATGCCGTAGAGTATCTTTATCTTGCCCTTTGCCGCGGCGCAGGCTTCGGGGAACGCCTGAACAACGCCGTGGTCGGTTATGGCTATTGCCTTATGTCCCCACGCTATAGCGCGCTCAACGAGCTTTGTGGCACTCGAAACGGCGTCCATGGCAGACATTGTGGTATGCAAATGGAGTTCGACGCGTTTTTCGGGTGCATCGTCCTTCTTTTCGATAAGGTCAATTGTCGTTATGGCTCGCGCGTTTATGCAGTCGCACTTCATATAGGAGTCGTAGTTGACAACACCTCTTACCATAACGGCGACACCGTCTTTGATATTCTTGAGCAGGCTTTCGCAGTTCTCAGCGAGCTCGAATATCTTGACGGAATATGAATTTGTCTTATCGGTAATGCAGAAATTGATTATCTTTCTCTTGCCGTCGCGTGTGTCGCGCGACTCGAAAGCGAAGACGGTGCCCCAAACAATGACCGAGCCTGAGTCGGAAGCTATCTCGCTCAGGGGCATGGGCTTGGTTTTTATTATAGGTCCGTAGATCGGGACGGAATATTTCGTTGAAAACGGATATTCGTCATATGTTCTTGTAAGGCTGCTGAGGTCTTTTTCCTGCGAAACTTTGTCGGCGAACGCGTTGCGTATGCCGCTGTCAAGTTCCTCCTGATACTGCACGACTTCGCCGTCATCAACAGGTGCGCCGCTGTCAGTAAACTCAACACCGACATCCTCGCCGAAGCGCTCAAATATCATCTGAGCGAAGCGCTTGGGTGCGCCGAGATTGTTTATAACATCCGCGCCGCTCTTGAGCTGGACAGACACCATATCGCCGAGCATGAAGCACTTTGCATCGTTTAAAAATCCGTTCGCGGCTGGGAACTCCTTGCGCAGAGAAACGAGCAGTTTGGCAAGCCCGAGTTCACTCATCGGCTCTTTCGGAGCATCTTCGCGTTTTTCTTCTTTGACCGAGCAGTTTATCTCTGCGGCATTGAGAGTGAACGCTTTTATGAGCGAAGTTTCGACAGCTCTCAAAAT
>ULMI01025822.1_pt1 | contig 14771 bp, 13 predicted proteins | sample 1951631 | NCBI WGS metagenome assembly ULMI01 (sample SAMEA4835548, study PRJEB28245) | human gut metagenome | biome: gut microbiome; material: fecal sample | place: Denmark | collected 2008 | reverse complement strand
CAAGCTCAACAGTTCCAGTAGAACCAGCTCTGTGTTTAGCAATAATAACTTCCGCAATATTTTTCTTTTCGCTATCTTCATTATAATAATCATCTCTATATAAGAACATAACAATATCGGCATCCTGCTCTATCGCTCCAGATTCACGAAGATCAGAAAGCATAGGTCTATGATCTGGACGTTGCTCAGGCGCACGAGATAACTGTGATAATGCAATTACAGGAACATTTATTTCTTTCGCTAATATTTTTAAAGATCTACTAATTTCAGAAATTTCCTGCTCACGGCTACCACCTTTTTTGTTACTACCTTGAACAAGCTGTAGGTAATCTATTACAACTAGACCAATATTTTTTTCTAATTTTAATTTCCTACACTTTGCACGAATTTCCATTACAGATATACCAGGTGTGTCATCTATGTATATACCGGTTTGAGAAAGCTCTCCAGATGCTGTTGCAAGTTTAATCCAATCATCATCTGCAATTCTACCTGTTCTAATACTATTTCCATCAACCATAGCAACACTACCCAAAATTCTGTTGGCCATTTGCTCCTTTGACATTTCGAGACTGAATATAGCAACACCAACATTTGCCTGTATTGCTGCATTTGTAGCAATATTTAATGCAAATGCAGATTTTCCCATAGCAGGTCTCGCAGCAACTAGTATTAGATCTGAATTATGAAGACCAGCTGTTTTATTATCTAAATCTATAAATCCAGTTGGAACACCAGTTACATGTTGTTTTCTATTATACAAATCCTCAAGCTCAGTAAAAGAATCTACTAAAATATCTTTAATAGATGAGTACCCTGTTTGATTTCTTTTTTGCATAACATTAAAAATTTTCTTTTCAGCACTATCCATTATATCTTCAACATCTTGAGTTGGGTCATAACCTAAAGAAATTAAATCATTTGCTGTTTTTATAAGAGTTCTTAATGTTGATTTTTCTTCTACTATTTTAATATATCTTTCAACATTTGAAGTAGTAGGAACTTTATCTGGTAATTCTGCTAAATATTCCAATCCTCCTACTGCCTCAAATTTTCCCATTGCACTTAATTCAGATTTTAATGTTATAATATCAATTGGCTCTGCTCTATTATATAAATTAAGAATCGCTTTATAAATTATTTTATTATCTTCTCTATAAAAATCTTCTTCTGTTAGAGTTTCAACTGCAGATATTACAGCATCTTTATCTGTTAGCATACATCCTAAAACTGCCTGCTCTGCCTCCAAATCATGTGGTGGTACTTTATTAGACTCCATTTTTTACTATTCCTCCTAGACAGATTTTGAGTAAAAAAATATTGCTCATACGTACTTTAGAATTCCATATAGCAATATTTTTTCTCATGTATTTTGGCTTATTCTGAAATAACTTTTACCTTTAATTTTCCAGTAACACCTTCAAATAATTTCATACTTATATCAAAACTACCTAAATTTTTTATGTTTTCATTAAGTATAATTTTCTTTTTATCAATATCTATTTTGTATTGTTTTTTAAGCTCTTCTGATATTTCTTTTGATGTTACTCCACCAAATATTTTTCCGTTTTCTCCTGCTTTTACTTTAATTGTTAATGTTATATCATCTAATTTTTTAGCTATTTTTTCGGCATTTTCTTTATTAACATCTTTTTTATATTGTTCAGACTGTTTTTTAGCCTTTAATTTACTCATATTTTCGTTATTAGCTTCTACAGCTAATTTTTTTGGAAATAAAAAATTACGTGCATAACCATCACTTGCATTTATTATTTCATCTTTTTTTCCAACGCCCTTTATATTATCTAATAAAATTACCTTCATAATTAACACCTCTACTTTTGAATTGGATTATATCATTTATGTGTATGATTTTCAATAGCATTCTACCAAATATTAACTTTGATTTTTTTCGCTGTTTATGTTAATCTTTTATTAGTAAGATTACATTTATGGAGGATTGTTATGAAATTAATTACTGAAATAATGAAAATAGAGCCTAAAATAAAAAAAGTAACAAAATTTATGCTCATTTTTTGTTTATTACTAGCATTGCTTTCAGCTTTTATTTTATCAATGTATCATTTTACATACATTATTTTCCAGTATGATTTAGGAATAACTTTATTACGTATAAGTATAATTCTTTCTGTTTCTGCAATAATTTGTGCACTTGCATTTAACCGTATAAAAAAAGATTTGTAATAACAACAAAAGACTAGGCTAACCACCTAGTCTTTTTGTTGCGTTATATACATTTACATCAAAGTTAATAGCCCTTAGGCTAAATATAGAATCTCTACTTACAATGATATGTCAATACAAAAATTTTATTCGTACTTTCTTTATTTATTAAGCTCTTCTAAGAACATTTTATTAAGCATTTGTGGATTTGCTTTTCCCTTTGTTGCCTTCATTGCTTGTCCTACTAAGAATCCTAATGCTTTATCTTTTCCAGCTTTATAGTCTGCTATTGATTGTGGATTTGCTTCTAAAACTTGTGTTACAACTTCTTTTATAGCACCTTCATCAGAAATTTGAATCCATCCATTTTTCTTTATTATTTCTTCTGGATCTTGTGGATTTTCAAATAATTCTGTTACAACCTTTTTAGCTATCGCTGAACTTATTGTTCCTTTTTCAATTAGTAAAATAGTTTTTCCAAGCTCTTCAGCTGTAAATGGAATTTGGTCTGGTTCCATTTCTTTTTCATTTAATATTCTTGAAATATCTGATAAAATCCAGTTTGCTGATAATTTTGGATTTCCACAAACTTCTTTTGCACCTTCAAATAAATTAGATAAATATTTTGAAGCTGTTATTAAGTTTGCATCTTTTTCAGATAATCCATATTCAGACATATATCTAGATTTTCTACTTTCTGGTAATTCTGGTAAATTATCTTTTATATTTTGAATATATTCTTCAGATAAACGAATTGCTACTAAATCTGGATCTGGGAAATATCTATAATCTTGAGCATCTTCTTTACTTCTCATTGGAAATGTTCTTCCAGATACATCATCCCATCTTAAAGTTGTTTGCTCAATTACTCCACCTTCTTCTAGTACATCAATTTGTCTATTTGCTTCATAATCAATAGCTCTTACTATTGATCTAAATGAGTTCATATTTTTCATTTCTGTACGAGTTCCAAATTCTGTTGCACCTTTTTTTCTTACAGAAACATTAACATCTGCACGAAGTGAACCTTCTTGCATTTTACAGTCAGATACTTCAATATATTCAAAAATTGATTTAAGTTTTCTTAAATATCTTTCAGCCTCTCCTGCTGAACGAATATCTGGTTCAGATACAGACTCGATTAATGGTACACCAGCTCTGTTTAAATCAACTAAACTACCTCCACCAAACTCATTATGATTTAATTTTCCTGCATCTTCTTCAATATGAATACGAGTTAAACGTATTTTTTTAGGATTACCTTCATCATCTTCAATTTCTACATATCCGTGTTCACAAAGAGGTTTATCAAATTGTGATATTTGATATGCTTTTGGAAGATCTGGATAAAAGTAATTTTTTCTATCATTTTTACTATTTCTTGAAATTTCGCAATTTGTAGCTAAACCTGCTTTAACTGCATATTCAACAACTTTTTCGTTCAATACAGGTAATGTACCAGGCATTGCCATACAAATTGGACAACAATGTGTATTTGGCTCTCCACCAAATTCTGTAGGACAACTACAAAAGATTTTTGTTTTTGTAGAAAGCTCTGCATGAACTTCAAGTCCTATTACTATTTCATAATCACTTCTTGACATATAATTAGCTCCTTTCACGCAAAGTGAGAAAAAGGGTTATATTTTTAGTTGTTTACTTAACTAATTTTTTATAGACTGTCCCATTTTCCCATTTTTGGGAAATTAGAACCATCCCCTTTTCCCTTTTTTCTTTTATCTATTTTTTAAATTCTGGTTTGTAATTTTTTCTGAAGTTTGTTGCTTGTTCATAGGTGTATGCTGCATTTAGTATTGTTTCTTCTGTGAATTTGTTTCCTATTAGTTGCATTCCTACTGGCATTCCTTTGCTGTCTACTCCACATGGAATTGATATTCCTGGAAGTCCTGCTATGTTTACAGATACTGTACAGATATCTGCTAAATACATTTCTAATGGATTGCTTGATTTTGAACCTAATTCGAATGCTACTGTTGGTGATGTTGGAGTTAATATAACATCATATTTTTCGAAAGCTTTTTCAAATTCGTTTGTTACTAATGTACGAACTTGTTGAGCTTTTTTGTAATAAGCATCATAATAACCTGAACTTAATACATATGTTCCTAAAATAATTCTTCTTTTAACTTCTGGACCAAATCCTTCGCTTCTTGAATTTACATATATATCTTTTAATTTTTCAAAGTTTTCTGTTCTGTATCCATATCTGATACCATCAAATCTACCTAGGTTAGAGCTTGCTTCTGCACAGGCAATTATGTAGTATGTTGCTAGTGAATATTCTGCAACATCTAATGAAAATTCCTCTACTTCTGCTCCTAGCTCTTTATATTTTTCTATTGCTTCTTGTAATTTTGCTTTAACTTCTTCATTTATACCTTCACCAAAGAATTCTTTTGGAACACCAATTTTTAGACCTTTAACATCATTTTTTAATGCTTTAGTATAATCTACTTTTGGTCTTTCTATTGATGTTGTATCTTTTGAATCATGTCCTGCTATTAAATTTAAAAGCATTGCACTATCATAAACATCTTTTGTGATTGGTCCTATTTGGTCTAATGATGAAGCAAATGCTACTAAACCATATCTTGAAACTAAACCATATGTAGGTTTTAATCCTACAACACCACAAAAAGCTGATGGTTGGCGGATTGATCCACCTGTGTCGCTACCAAGAGCCCAAGGTACCATACCTGCTGCAACAGCTGCTGCAGAACCACCTGATGAACCACCTGGTACTGTATTTAAATTCCATGGATTTTTTGTTTTCTTAAATGCTGATGTTTCTGTTGAACCACCCATTGCGAATTCATCCATATTTAATTTTCCTAGGTTTATCAAACCTTCATTATTTAATTTTTCGATAACTGTTGCATCATATGGTGAAACAAAGTTTTCTAGCATTTTTGAGCTACAAGTTGTTTTTATACCCTTTGTGCATAAGTTATCTTTTATTCCAATAGGAATTCCGGCAAAATTTGATTCAATTTCCCCATTGTTTACTTTTTTTTCTATTTCTTTAGATTGCTCTATTGCTTCATCTGTTAAAGTTGTTACAAAAGCTTGTACATCTGGCTCTTTTTCTGCAATTCTATCTGCATATGCTTTTGTTATTTCTGTTACTGTTAGCTCTTTAGAAGCTAATTTTTCTTGAAGTTCATGTACTGTAAGTTCTGTAATATTCATTAAATTTCCTCCCTTCGCATAATTCATCTGCATTAATAAATTTGATGATTTTCGAACCTTATGAAATGTCATTTTTAATTATTGTATAACTTTTGGTATTTTAAACATTCCTCTTTCTTGTGCAGGAGCATTTTGAAGCAATGCATCTCTATCACCGAATTCTACAATTTCATCTTTTCTGAATACATTATATTTATCATTTGCACCTATCGTTTCTCCTAAACCATCTGTTGGTGCATTATTTACTTTTTCTGCGAAATTTAATATATCTTGTAAATGTAATAAATATGTATCAACCTCTTCATCTTTTAATTTAAGATGTGCTAAATTTGCTATGTGCAAAAGTTGTTCACGACTAACTTGCATGGTATCATCTCCTTTTACGAATTTGTTCAACATTATATAGCTTTTTTTCGAAAAAAACAAGACCTAAATTAGAAACTTATCGGTGTGTTAATGAGGGGTTGTCAATGGGGACGGTTCTGATTGACAACCACTGCCCCCTCGCTGATATGATTTTTTTATCTTTTTTGTAGTTGAAATATTTGCTTATATATTTTTGATTCATTTAGTAATTGATCTGGTGTTCCTATGTTTTCTATGTTTCCGTTGTCTAGGACTATTACTTTGTCACATTTTGATATTGTGGAGATTCTTTGTGATGCGATTAATAGTGTTATTTTGTTTTCGTTGATGTAATTGAATATGTTGTTTAGTACATCGGATTCTGTTTTATAATCTAATGCATTTGTTACATCATCTAACATTAATATTTGGGGATTTCCGTGTGAATGCTCTTGCTAGTGATATTCTTTGTTTTTGTCCACCTGATAGGTTGTTGGCGTTGTTTTCTAGTTTTGTATTTTCTTTTTCTTTTAAATTTTGTACAAATTCGTAGCTTTCTGAATATTTAAGTGCTTTTTGTATATCTTTTTTAGGTACGTTTTTTCCCATTTTTATGTTTTCTTCTATTGTTGTGTTGTAGAAATTTGGTTTTTGTTCTATCAATTTTACTATTGATTTTATTTGTTCATTTGTGTATTCATTTATATTTGTTCCTAGTATGTTTAACTCTCCTTGACTTATTTTGTAGCTTCTATTTATTAGTTGTAATATTGTTGATTTTCCGGATCCTGTTAATCCTATTATTCCTATTTTTTCGCCTTTTTTTATTTGTAGATTTATATTTTTCAAAAATGTTTTGTTTTTATCATATTCAAAATTTACATTTTTAAATTCAATTGCAATATCGGTATTTTTTATTTTAATATTTTTTTCTTCATCATCTTTTTCTGGTGTTTCTTGTAATATTTCTTTTATTCTTTTATATGATACAAAACTTTTTGTATATATTGTTATTAAATTTGACAATACTATTACTGCTAATATCATTTGTGATATATAGTTTATTATTGCTATTAAATTTCCTTGTGGCATGTAATTGTTGCTTATTTTTATTCCTCCAATATACAAAACTAGTGCTATTGTAAAATCAAGTATTACAACAGATACTGGATTCAATAGATTTGAAAATATATTGGCTTTTTGTGATAATTTGTAATTTTCATTATTTGATTTTTGAAATTTTTGCTCTTCTAATTTTTCTGTTCCGAAACTTTTTACAAGTCTTATATTTAATAAATTTTCTTTTACTTTTAGTGCAATTTCATCAAGTTTTGTATTCGCTTTTTGTTGATAGTTTGAAGCTTTTTTTATTATTACATATATACAAACTGCAAGAATTACTGTTGATACAAAAAGTATTTTCGAAATTGTACTATCAAGTACATAAACCATTATTAAAGACCCTATAAATATAAATGGAACTCTTATTACCAATCTTATAAACATTGCTACTGCTACTTCTAAGTTTAAAATATCGTTTGTTATTCTATTTACAATTGCTGATGTTCCATATTTTTCTATTTGTTTATTGGATAATTTTAAAACATGTGAAAATAATTTATTTCTTAGCTCTGTTCCAAATCCTTGAGATGTTTTTGCTGCAATGTATTGTGCAATTACTGCACATGCTAGTCCAATTATTATTAATACAAGCATTATTCCTGTGTATTTTATAATTGTGCTTGTGTTGGTATTTGACAAATTATTTATTATTTGTGCTATTATAAATGGTAAAAATACTTCTATTATTGCTTCTATTAACTTAAATATTGGCCCTATTATAAAATCTTTTTTATATTTTGATAAAAATTTTAACATAATTAATCCTTTTTATTTTATTTAGATTTTTTGGAATATCTATAACCGTTTCAATTATATTATTGTGGTCATTTTTTTTCAATATTAAACTCGTCTTTATTGTGATAATATATGTTTTATAAAATATAAAAAATTTTTTTATTTTAGAATATTTTTTTTATATTAGCATATAATATTATTGTAAGGTTAATATTAGTTTGACTAAGAGTATTACGAGTTTGAACAGATCAGATTTTTAATATTCGAGCAAAGATTATTACTAGCTTATTAAAAATAGGTTATTACTAGTCGGCGATGAGAAAGATATGTTTGCTAAATTTATTTAGTATATGTATTTTTCAAAGTTGTGAGTATTCTTGTTTAAACTAATAATCATTTTTAGTCCCTTTGGGATGAATATGGTTGTTATATGGGCATTAGTATTCTAGCGAATGATTGATATATTTATCGATGAAATTTAGTTATGTAGTAATATGTATTAGATTTTTGGTTTAGGTATATTGGTTTTAGCCGAAGATTAATACTAGCTTTACATGATAATAGCATATGGATTTTTTCCATATGCTATTATTTTTGTAATTGTGCTTATGGTAAGGCCGGATATGTGAATATATATATTAAAATTCCGTTCCTTACTGGTGCGCCTTTTCTTGATTGGTGTGAATTACTGTTTACCCTCGCTATTGGGTGTACAAATTTTTTTATGCTTTACAGCTTCCAAACTGCGCGTCACTACATTTTAATATATATATTCACATATCCTACTCTACAGATTTATTTGAGTTAACAATTAATTGCATAAAAAAGATTTTTTTATATTTTTATTTTTTTGAATATATTTGCTATTAGTAGTGATACTATGTATACTGCTACTATGCATGCTCCTGTTGGTAGGTTTAGGTAGTATGAAATTAGTATTCCAAATATGAAACATATTACTGATATTAGTACTGAGAGGATTACCATGTTTTTAAAGCTGTTTGTTAATTTTCTTGCTATTATTGCTGGAAATACTATTAGGCTTGATATTAGTAGTGTTCCCATCATTCTCATTCCTAGTACAACTACTATTGCTGTTATTAGTGATATTAAAAATTGGTAGAATGTTACATTTATTCCGCAGACTTTGGCGTATTTTTCGTCGAATGTTATCATGAATAATCTGTTGTAGAAAAATGCATACATTGCTATTAATAGTATTGATAATATTATGCTTATTATTACATCATTTGTTGTCATTGATAATACGCTTCCGAACATGTAGTTGTATACATCTATGTTAAAGCCTTTTGATATTGAGGTTATTATTACCCCAAATGCTAATGCTGCGGTTGATACTAGAGCTATTGTTACATCTCCTGAGGCTCCTTTTTTTTGGCTTATTAATAGTATTATGAATGATGCTATTATTACTATTGGAATTGCTACAGACATTTCTGGTAGATTAAATACTAATGCTAATGATAGTGCTGCAAATCCTACTTCTCCTAGACCATGTCCTATCATTGAATAATTTTTTAATACTAGTATTACTCCAATTAGTGCTGCACAAAATGATATTGCTATTCCACAAATTATTGCTCTTTGCATGAATGGATAATTTAATAATTCTATTATTGTATTCATCTTTATTCTGTATGATATTTATATATCATACACTCCTTTCTATCTTAATTTTTTTATCTATTTTTAGTTGTTTTATATTAGATATTTAATTTTTTATTCAATCATTAAAGACCTTTCCAGTCACTTATTTTTCCATCGAATTTTAATGTTGTTGCTAAACATATTACTCGTACATCCATTGTTTTTATTTCTTCTAGGTCGTGTGTTGCCATTATTATTGTTGTGCCTTGCTCTTTGTGAAGTTTTCCTAATATTGTGTATAGCTCTTTTGTTATATTTATGTCTAATCCACTACATGGTTCGTCTAATATTATTAGCTCTGGCTCTCTTATTATTGTTCTTGCTAGCATTACTCTTTGTCTTTGTCCTCCTGATAATTCACCTATTTGTTTGTTTACTAAATTTTTTATTTCTAATGTATCACAAACTTTATCAAATAATTGCCAGTCTTTTTTGGTGTAAAATGGAAGTTTTTTGTGTTTTTGTACACCAGTCATTATTATCTCTTTTGCGGTGGCAGGAAAGTCTAAATCTTTCATATTATTTTGTGCTAGATATGATATTTTATCATTATCTATATTTTTAATTATTTCTCCAGAATCTTTTTTATGAAGACCTACTATTGTTTTTATTAATGTACTTTTACCTGAACCATTTTCGCCAACTAAGCATATGTAGTCGCCTTTTTTTACATCTATATTTATATCTTTTATTGCTTCATGACCTTCATATGATGCCGATAAATTTTTTATTTCTAATATATTCATTTAGCTATTCTCCTTTTTATGGTTATTTATAATTAAAATTTCTCTTTAATATGTCCCTTTTTCCCAAAAATTGGAAAAGAGAACCGTATCCTTATGACAAAGCTTGTTTTAGGTTTTGCAAATTTTTTTGCATTAGTGATATATATGTTTCACCATTATTTATTTCTTCTTGTGATGCATTGTGTATTGTGTGAAATACAAGTTTTGTTGCTCCTGTTTCTTTTGATATTGTGTCTGCAATTTTTCCTGCTGATAGCTCTTGATAAAAAATTACATTTATGTTGTTTTCTTTCATGTAGTCTATAACTTCTTTTACTTTTGTTACACTTGGCTCTGAATTTTCTCCACATGAATCATATGCACTTACATATTGCAAGTTATATCTTTGTATAAAATATGCGTATGCAAATGTTCCGCCAAATGCGATTTTATTTTTTTTCGATTCCTTTATTGTTGTTTCTATTTCGTTATCCAAATTTGTTAATTGTTTTATATAGTTTTCAGCATTTTGTTGATAATATTCTTTATTTTGTGGATCTATATTACATAGCTCTTCTTCTATATTTTTTACCATACCTATTGCATTTTGTGGATTTAACCAAATATGAGGATCATATTCGTGGTGATGACTATTATCATGTTCTTCTTCATTAATGTCTGTTGTATTATGCTCTTCTTCAAATTGCTCTTCATTTATTAAATTTATGTTTTTTGATGCATCTAATACCTTGGTATCTGATGTTATACTATTTGCAATTTTATCAGACCATGGTTCCATATATTTACCTGTGTATATATATAAATCAGCTTTATTAACATTTATTATATCTTGTGGGGTTGGCTCATATGTATGAGTTTCTGTTCCTGGTGTAAGTAGTAATGATACCTCTACTTTATCTCCGCCTATTTGTTTAGCGAAATCATATTGTGGAAACAATGTTGCAATTATTTTTATTTTTTCTTCACTTTGACTTTGATTATTTGTCTTACTAATTCCAATTATTACCAAAGAAAAAACTAATATTATCGTAATTAAAAATACTATACCTTTTTTCATTTAAATTTCAGTCCTTTCACATTTATAAATTAATATATTTTTATTTTATAATAATTTAAATTTTATATTATTTATTATTCATACATTTATCACAGGTACCATATAATATTGTTTTACATACATCTATTTTAAAATTATGATTTTTTAATATATGCTCCTGAATTGAATTAATTTCATGACAATCTAAATGAAGTAAATTCCCACATTTTATACATTTCATATGATAATGATTTGCACAATCTTCTTGATTATCTACATATTGAAAACATGCACTTTTTCCTTCTTCATTAATATACTTTCTTATTACATTTTCTTCAATTAAATTATCAATACATCTATATATTGTTGATTTTCCTATTGGATTTTCAGTTTTTTTAAAATAATTTATTATTTCATCTGCAGTTATATGTTGTTTTGAATTATTTTTTAAATATTCTAATATTCGTGCTCTTTGTTTTGTTTTATATTTAAATATTTTTTCCATATATAATTTACTTCCCTTCTTATAAATACACGATTATCAAAATTTTTCAATTTGAAACTAAGTTTCATTTTAGCATTTTTATAAATTAATGTCAACAAAAATAACCTCAAAAACCAAATACAAATTTGATTTTTGAGGTCTATTTATAAAAATTATTTTATTCTACTTCTCTTTCTAAATACTATAGCTGCTATAAATAATGTTGCTATTACTAATATTGCTATTGTTTCAACTGAACTTTCACCTGTTGCTGGTACTGCTTCATTTGCTGATGAACTTGTATTTTGTGTTGTAGCTCCTCCTGTTTTAGAGTTTCCTTGACTACCACCATTATTTGCTGTTCCGCTATTGTTTGCATTTCCACCGTTATTTGAATTATCAACAACTTCTACTTGCTTTTCGATTACTTCTATAGATGTAGTTGCTTGCGCATCTTGGTTAGCTGTTGATGTTGCAATTACCATTGCTTGACCTTTTGCAACAGCTTGAATTGTCGCTTTAGTTGTGTCTGAGCTTACTATTTTAGCAACTCCTTCACTTCCAATCATCCAAGTTACTGGTTTATCTGATGTTATTGTAAATGTATATCCCTCTGGTACTGTTATACTTGCTGGTGTTAATACTGGTTTTGAAGTATCACCATTGTCAACTTCATTTACAGTAACTTTTATAGTTGCACTTTTACCTGTTGGAGTTGTAACAGTTATATTTGCTGTTCCTTTTGCTACACCTGTTATAGTACCATTATTATCAACTTTAGCAACTGATTCATTATCTGATTTCCATGTACAATTTCCTGATATAGAACTTTTATTTTCTATAGTTACTGTTGTAGATTTACCAACATCTATTTGCACACTTGTTGGTACAACTGGGGTTGGATCTGGAGTTGGATCTGGAGTTGGATCTGGAGTCGGATCTGGTTGACTATTGTCAGTTACTGTTATTGTTGCAGAAACTGTTTCTTTTTCACCAGCAGCTGTTATTGTTGCTGTTCCTGCTCCTACACCAGTAACTAATCCTGTTGAATCAACTTTAGCAACATTTTCATTATCTGATGACCATGTATAATTTCCTTGTTTGTTTAACTCAAATTTCTGTGTTCCATTTTTAGCTATTGTTGCACTTGTTGGATTTATTGTTAACTGAGTTTCTTTTGACTCTACAGTTACATTAACTGTTTTTGTTACAGGTCCATTTAATCTAACAGTTGTAGTTCCTTCACTTTTTCCTGTTATTTTACATCCATCTGTAGTTTCTTCAACAGTGGCAATATTTGCATTATCACTTGACCATTTATAACCTTCTCCAATATTTGCTTTATTTGTTATCTTTACTTCTTTGCTTTCATCTACTTTTACAGTTACATCACTACTATCTAATACTGGCTCCTCTTTTGAAGGTGTATTTTCCACTATTGTTATTTGAATACTTATCTGTTGATCATATACTGATGAATCCGGCTCTCCTTTTGTTACACTTATTATTGGATTTTTATCGCCATCTCCGACAGATTGTATCTGAGTTTCACCAGCTTTTCCATTAGATATAAAACCTAATGTAATCTCATTTATACCCGTATCAGATGTATAATTAATAAAAACTGTATCATTTTGTTGACTATCTGCATTTACAGTTAGACCATTTTCATTTGTTTTAGTGTACTTAGGATCCCAATTAAAAAAATTTGAATCATATTTAAATCCTAAACCTTCAATATGATAAAAAGAAGAACCATCATTTGCTTTTAATGTTACTAATACCTCTTGCCCCAATTTAATTTCTGTGGTATTAGTTATTACTGAAAAAGCTTCATTTGCATTAGTACTATTACTTATTATCATTCCCACCACTAGTCCTATCATCACAACTATAGTTACCAGTTTCCATGTTTTTTTCATAATTTTTTCCTCCTCTGTATATTAATAAACTAATATATTTTTTCATATGTCTTTATCTAATTTATATTTTATATCTTCTGTTTGTTTTTTTCAATAATATAATAAAAATGTAATATTCTTTTAATATTTTTGTAATATTTTTGTAATATTTTGTTTTCTATTGTTATAAAATAATTTTTCTTCAAAAAAAACTATTCAAATATAAAATTTGAATAGTTTTAAATTATTTATTAAACATTATTGTATTATATACTTGTTTCTGTTATTTTTGTACATACACCTTTTTTATTAAAAGTTAATGTACTTAAATTTATACTTTCTTCGTCTTCTTTTGGAACACTTATATTACTATGTGTACTAACTACAGATTTTACTGTCTGTTTATTTGTTTTTCCATTTTGTACAACATCGAATTCTAAGCTTTCACTTACAGATACTTTTACATAATTTTCTGATGGCTTATATAATGAATTATTTTTTGTACTATCTTTTACAATATATTTTTTTGTTTTAGAATCATATTTTATATATAATTTTTTTGCTTTTTCATCTGATGATTTTAATTTTATATTATTTGACTCTATTTTATCCTTACTATATTCTACACCTAATATTTCAATTGTTGATTTTCCTGATTTTAAATTTTTATATTCCTCACTAGTTATTCGACATTCTTCATATATTAAGCCTTTAATTTCGTATACTCCATCACTTTCTTCGCTTATATTTTTTATAAATAATTTTTCTCCATTTGAAAACTTTTTGCTGGTTAGCTCTGTATATTCTATATTTTCTTCCTGATTTGTTTCCTCTGGTGTTGCATCTGATTCCCCTTCTGCTGATGTTGCTACTTGTGTTTGTGTATTATTAGATTTTTTTAACTTATATTTCCAGAATCCAGCTACATCTATTGCAAATATCACTATAAGTATTACAAAAAAAATCCATTTTAGTGCTTTTTTCATATTATTTATCATTCCTTCCCAATTCTTCTTTTTGTGCTTTTTGTATTATAACATTATTTATTAATTTTTTACAACATATATTTAAAATTTAATTAAAAGCTTTGCAAAAAAATATGATACTATTAAGCAAAATGGGAATGTTAATACCCATGCATTTATTATTTGTAATACTGATTTTTTACTTACTTTTTGTTTTTCACTTTTTCCAACTCCTATAATAGACATTGTTTTTACATGTGTTGTACTTACAGGAATTCCATTTAAACTTGCAACTAATATAGTGGCAGATGTTGCAATATCACTACATAAAGCTTGTTTATTATTTAAAGATGTCATATTTGACCCTATATTTTG
>ULMI01032155.1_pt1 | contig 16016 bp, 10 predicted proteins | sample 1951631 | NCBI WGS metagenome assembly ULMI01 (sample SAMEA4835548, study PRJEB28245) | human gut metagenome | biome: gut microbiome; material: fecal sample | place: Denmark | collected 2008 | reverse complement strand
CAAAGATATGAGAAAAATTTCTTTGGAAGGGTATTTATGCCCAAAAAGTTTAGGCTTTAAACAAATATTACGAACTATGAAGATTACCTTATTTCTTCTTTTGGCTACTACATTCAGCGCATTTAGCGTAAATGTACACTCTCAAAATGCAAAAGTTAGTTTTGATACCCACACCATGAAGGTAGCTCAATTAATCTCGACCATTGAAACACAGACCAATTATCTGTTTGTCTATAATAAAAAGAATGTGGACCTTAACCGCAAAGTAACTGTTAAAGCCCGTAACAAAGCCGTATCCGAAATTCTGGATGAAGTTTTTGCCGGAACAGGAATCTCTTATGTAATGGAAGGAAAGAATATTGTTCTGACTAAAGAAAGCAACATAGCCCGTGAAGAAGTGAAGCAGCAGAATACGATCACTGTAAAAGGTGTTGTAACGGATATGCAGGGTGAAGCCATTATCGGTGCAAACATACTTCAACAAGGTACTACTAACGGTACTATTACAGATATTGACGGCAACTTTACCCTGGAAGTTCCCACTGATGCACAACTAGCCGTTTCCTACATCGGATATAAAAAAGTCATTATTCCCGTAAACGGAAAAACCAACTTTACCATCAAGATGGAAGACGACGCCCTGAAATTGGAAACTGTTGTAGTAACCGCTATGGGTATTAAAAAGAAAGAAGCTTCTTTGACTTATTCTACACAGCAATTGAATGGTGACGAGCTGAATAAGGTAAAGGATGCGAATATGATTAATTCACTAGCCGGTAAATCCGCCGGTGTACAGATAACAAAGAGTTCATCCGGTCTTGGAGGTTCGGCAAAAGTATCTATCCGTGGTGCGCGTTCAGCATTCGCCAGTGGTAACAACCAACCGTTATATGTCATTGATGGCGTTCCTATGCTGAATATCACAACAGAATCAACAGCCACCGTTATGGGAGGTGAAAATGACGGTGTCAACCATGACTCTGGTGACGGTATTTCCAATCTGAACCCTGACGACATTGAAAGTATGAGCATATTGAAAGGTGCATCCGCAGCAGCTCTTTACGGCTCACAAGCAGCTAATGGTGTCATTTTAATTACAACAAAATCCGGAAAAGCCGGTATGTCAAGAATTACATTTTCTTCCAACCTGACAGTAGACCATGCTATCAGCCTGCCCCAATTCCAAAACAATTATGGACAAACTGCCGATGGTACCAGCAGCTGGGGTAGTAAAGGGAACCTGACAGACTATGACAATGTGGACAATTGGTTCGGAAACGGGATCACTGCTATCAACTCTTTAACTTTCCAAACAGGCAATGACAAGATGCAAACCTACTTCTCTTATGCTAATACCCGAGGTACAGGTATCGTTGACTCAAACAAACTTCAAAAGCATAATATCACTTTCCGTGAAACAGCCAGTTTTTTCAACGATCGCTTGAAATTGGATGGAAATGCCAGTTTGATGACACAGACTATCCGGAACACTCCTGCCGGAGGCGGTTATTATCTGAATCCGCTAGTTGGTCTGTATTCTTTCCCCCGTGGCGCCGATTTGGCTCCGTATGCTGAAAATTTTGAAGTATTCGACACGGATCGTAATATGAATTTACAGAATTGGTACACAAAGAATGAAGACGGCTCATTCAGTGAATGGGATCAGAATCCGTACTGGATTAAAAACCGTGTGACCAACAAGAGTAAACGTTATCGCGCATTGGCTTCTATCAGTGCAAATTTAAAAGCTACTGATTGGTTAAGTTTCCAGGCACGTGGCAATGTAGACTACGTAAGTGATAAATTTGACAACAAGATGTATGCTTCAACAGCTGCAAATATTGCCGGCAAGAATGATGAGACAGGGCTTCCCAACGGACGTTATGTATGGTCGGATGAACAAAATTTCCAAGTATATGGTGACTTCATGGCCATGTTTAACAAAACATTGGGTGACTTTTCTATCAACGCAGCATTGGGAACCAGCATCAATGTGAGCAAAGCCAATTCTTTGATGATTGACTCCAAAACAGCTTCTTTATATCGCCCTAATGTATTTACCGTTTCCAATATCATCTTCTCTTCAAAGGGATTTATCAACCAGACGATTGATGCGAAACGTACTATACAATCCTTGTTCGGCACAGCGCAAGTAGGTTGGAAAGATGCTCTTTATCTGGATGTTACAGCACGTAATGACTGGTCTTCCACTTTAGCGAATACAGAAAGTATGAAAAATGGATTCTTTTATCCGTCAGTAGGTTTGACTTGGATTATGAGCAACAGTGTCAAACTGCCGGAATGGATCAATTTCTCAAAATTCCGTGGTTCATTCGCACAGGTTGGTAATGACCTTCCTATCGGAATTACAAACTTAGCGGATATTATTCAATGTGGTGGAAGTATCCAGACCAATGACATTGAGCAACGTGGTGATTTGAAACCGGAAATCAGTACTTCCATTGAATTCGGTACAGAATGGAAATTCTTCAATAATCGCTTCGGTATTGACTTTACATGGTATCGTACTGATACTAAAAATCAGTTGCTGAAAGTAGCCAATCCGGCAGGTTCACTTTATGCATTCCGTTATATCAATGCAGGTAAAATTCGCAATACCGGTATTGAATTAACCGTAGAGGGTACTCCTTTAATGAATGAAAATTTCCGTTGGAAAACTGCTGTAAATATGTCCATGAACAGAAATAAGGTTGTTTCCTTACACAAGGATTATAAATCATTCCGTTATGGTTCGGAAGGGTTCTCCATGGCATACGATATGTGGGTAAAAGAAGGTGGAAAACTGGGCGATATCTATGGTAATGGATTTGAAAGAGATGAAAATGGCAAGATCAAAGTAAATGAGGCAGGAAATCCGATTAAAGTAACAGGAAACAACACTTTATTGGGCAACGCCAACCCCGATGCTTTATTAGGATGGAGCAATACCTTTACTTACAAAGGATTTACTTTATATTTCTTGATTGACGCACGCATCGGAGGTGATGTTATGTCATTGACTCAAGCACACCTGGATGCAATGGGCGTCAGCAAAGAATCCGGAGAGGCACGCGACCGTGGGTATGTGGAATATGAAGGTATCCAATTCAAAGACGTTCCTAATTTCTATGGTACTGTCGGAGGCCGTAACGGTATTTCAGAATACTACATGTACGATGCAACGAATGTACGCTTGCGTGAATTAACACTAGGTTATTCATTCCCGGCATCCATTCTCTCCAAAACCAAATTTATCAAAGGACTGGATCTTACATTGGTTGCACGCAATTTATTCTTCTTGTACAAAGATGCTCCATTTGATCCGGATGCAACTTTGTCAGTAGGTAATACTCTGCAGGGCGTTGATGTGTTCGGCATGCCGACTACACGTAACATCGGTTTCAACGTTAAGTTCACATTCTAACCTTAAAAACAAAGACATTATGAAAAGTTCAAAATATATTTCAATTTTATGCATGGGCGGCCTCCTGAGTCTTGCCTCATGCACAGACGGATTCGAATCTGATAATAAAATCAACGGTAGTTTTGATGATATCGTAAAAGAATATGATTTCCAGAAATACACCACTAATTTTGAAACCATTCAAAAAGGTATTTATTTTAACTACGACTGGGGAGAAGGAACCACTTGGCCCTGGCAAACATTCCAAAACCTGAATCATGATATGTTCGCAGGATATTTCCATGATTTTGCTTCTAAATTCTGCGATAAAAATACGGTATACGCATTAGAGGCAGGATGGACGGCCAGTGCATGGAACTATACCTATAATTACATTTTCCCGGTAGCCCATAAATCGACGTTGATTACACAAGATGAAGCCAAGTACAAGCATTTTTATGGTGCCACCCTTATTCTGAAAGTAGAAGCCATGCATCGCATTGCTGATACTTATGGCCCCATTGTCTATTCTAAATTCGGAAAGAATGAAGCAAATTCCGTTGACACTCAGGAAGAAGCCTATAAAGCTTTTTTCAATGACCTGGATAAAGCCGTAGAGGCATTGGATGCTTATCTGAAAGAAGGAGGTAAAGAAGATGGAGTAAAAAGTATCAATATGTCCAATTGCCCGACTGCCAGCAGGTGGATTAAATTTGCAAATTCATTGCGCCTTCGTTTGGCCATGCGTGTATCTAATGTAAATAAGGCACTTGCCGCCAGCGAGGCCAAAAAAGCATTGGAAAACTCTTATGGTGTTATTGAATCATCCGCAGAGAACATCCAAATCTCCGGTAAAGGATATCAAAACCCACTAGCAGGTGTCGCCGGCTGGGGCGAGACCTACATGGGAGCAACAATGGCTTCTGTTTTAAACGGTTATGAAGATCCACGCATCAGTATATATTACAGTCCGGCGACATTGGCAGACCACACAGAGGAATATTTAGGAGTGCCTCAAGGAGTATATGCCAAGGATGGTGATCCCAATTACTATCAAAGTTATTCTTTTATCAATCCAAAAACAATCGCCGCATCCACACCCGCCGTTCTTCTGACAGTAGCGGAAGTTTGGCTCCTACGCGCCGAAGCATCTTTACGAGGTATCAATCCGAAAAGCGAAAGTGCAAAGCAATGTTACGAAACCGGTGTTCAAGCTTCATTCGACCAATGGGGCGCCGGAGATGCAAGCCTCTATCTGGCAAGCAAAGGCAAACCGACGGATTACATTAATTATGCAGCAGGTCCCGGAAAAGATATGAAAGCATTGATAACCACTACTCCCGATTTTGACGATGCAGCCAATCAAGAAGAGCAACTTGAAAAAATTATCACTCAAAAATGGATTGCCTGTTGGCCGGAAGGTATGGAAGCATGGACCGAACAACGCCGTACCGGATATCCGAAATTATTCAAAGTCCAAACCAACAATAGCAACGGTACAATTGATACGGACATCATGATTCGTCGCCTCCCCTTCTCACAGGATGATGCCAAGAAAGATCCGGAACAATATAAGAACCTTTGTACGGCTCTTGGCGGTGCAGACAACGGCGGTACACGTCTATGGTGGGATACAGGTAAAAACAACTTTTAATTCATATTTCAATAACAACTATCACTTATAAGAGAGAGTCTAAATGTTTCGCTTAATTTAAGGTATTAGCATAAGGCGAAAAGACTTTGCAAGACGGGGAGCGCGATGTTTCCCGTCTTTTTCTATTTTTCAGATGACATTCTATATTATTTTCCTATCTTTGTCCGAGCTATGAAATAACATACACATACAGCAAACTTTTTCCGGATATTCATCGTTTAACTGAAAAAAATATATGAAAAAGTTTCTAAGTAACACCATCGTGCAACTGCTTATTGCCGTAATTATCGGACTGTCGGCAGGTTTCGTCGTAAACGACGCTGTGTTGGAAGCCATCGTTTGCATAAAACACATTACGGGACAAATCATTTTCTTTTTAGTTCCTCTTATCATTTTAGGATTCATCGCTCCCTCCATCGCACACTTGCGCAGTAATGCGTCAAAGATGCTTTTATTTGCTTTTGGCATTGCTTATCTCTCCTCCATCGGGGCTTCTTTCTTCGGGGCTGCCGTAGGATACAATGTAATTCCTTTCCTGCATATAGCCGATGATGCCAACTCACTGAAAGCATTACCGGAGAATCTGCTGAAGATAGATATTCCACCAGTCATGAACGTAATGACTGCACTAGTACTGGCCGCATTGATAGGGCTTGCCACTGCTTGGGTAAAATCGGACGAAATATCAAAGTTATTGGACACTTTCCAAAAAATGGTACTTGAATTGGTGAAAAGGGTGTTGCTTCCTGTACTTCCTGTGTTTATTGCCGCCAATTTCTGCATTCTCAGCTATCAGGGAGCTGTTACGAAACAATTACCTGTATTCCTCTCCATTCTGATAGTTGTTATTGTTTGCCATTTCATCTGGCTGACACTACTCTATTTCATTGCGGCGGTTTATTCCAGAAAGAATAGCTATCAAGTACTGAGATACTACGGTCCTGCCTACCTCACGGCATTAGGTACGATGTCTTCGGCAGCCACATTGGGTATAGCATTGGAATGTGCCCGTAAAAGCCCGATACTGAGAAAAGAGATCAGCGACGTAACAATACCTTTATTCGCGAATATACACTTGTGCGGCTCTATCCTGACAGAAACCGTATTTGTACTCACGGTATCACAAATGCTTTATGGAAGCATGCCCAGCATATTGCAAATTACTTTATTCATCCTGTTATTAGGATTATTCGCCATCGGTGCACCGGGAGTACCAGGTGGAACAGTACTTGCCTCTTTAGGGCTCATCATCTCTGTCCTTCACTTTGATGAAGCCGGAACTGCACTACTACTTACGATTTTTGCATTGCAGGACAGTTTTGGAACAGCTTGTAATATTACCGGAGATGGGGCACTAACGCTTATTACGGATACTTTCGAAAAAAAATAGCATCGAAAACTTCATAAAAACAACTATTTTTTCACTACAGGTTACACAGATTTAAATCAAAATTCTAATCTGTGCAACCTATGATGGGAAACTTATTTCAAGACTTCTTCCAACTTTTGTTGCAAAGCCTCGCCTTCCAATCCTACCGCCAAAATCACTCCATTGGGGTCCAACAAAAAATTCATAGGAATCCAACGAATAGCATACTGCACGGCTGCATCCGACTTCCAGTCCTTCAAATCTGAAACATGAGTCCATGTCAATTGATCTTTCTCGATAGCAGCCAACCAAGGTTCTTTCTTACGATCCAGAGAAACTCCTAAAATAGTAAAATTCTTATCCTTGAATTTATTCCAGGCAGCAACAATATTCGGATTCTCCTTGCGGCAATCAGGACACCAAGAAGCCCAAAAATCAATCAATACATATTTTCCTCTCAAACCGGATAAGGTGACGGGATTACCATCTACATCGGGCAATGTAAAATCCGGAGCTACAGCTCCCACTTGAATATTTTCCATCCGCTTGATAAAATCATCTATCTGATTGACGTACATGGTTCCATCTAATGAGGCATCTAATTTGGCACGTAATGCCTTCATTTCCTCCAGATTCAACTTATAAGCGAAATCTTTCACAACAAAATAAGGAGTAACGGCCGATGCAGGATGAGCAGATACCAAACTATCTATGCTATATCCATCCTGACGAGTCAAAGGAGCATTCTGTGCATACAAATCATTCAAAGCAGAACCTGTCACAGTCAATACCTTTTCCGATTCATTCATCTTCAACTGCATCTCTTCGTTATCTAAAAAGAATACCAACGGACGTTTGCTATCCTTGAACGTAGTCAACCCGTATGCCAACGGCTCAGTACAAGCACCTTCAAATTTGAAAACGCCATCCGTAATTACAGCCGAATCCACATCTATGAAAGATTTATCCTGATACTTCTTCAGATACACCATTCCATTCTTTACATCTGATATTTCCCCATTCAGAGTATATCCTTTTTTCTCTTCACTACATGAGAGTACAGTCATAGCCAGTACACCCGCAAAAAGCACATTTACAATTCTTTTCATCTCTATTTTCCTTTATATTATAACTTGCCAAAAATAAATATTCCTCAGGAATTATGCAAACTACATCACTCCTATTTGGAAATTAACTCTCCCTGAGTTACCTTTGTAACTTCAACTAACTATTATATAACCTATGAAAAAACTCCTATTTCTAGGCGCTCTCCTGTTGTCAACAGTATGTATGAACGCCCAAACTTCCGAATATTATCAGGAAGCAGCCAATCCTATTGCCACCAACCCCACTTTATGGGCGAAAGTTACAGCCCCACAAATCAGCTGGGGAAGCACAGACATCCGCTATAAGAAAGAGGAACCAGCCCCTATCCGTAGTACACAGAAAAGTATAAACCTTACTGCATGGAAAGGTGAAAAGGTTTCGGCCCAAATGGTAGTATGGACTCCTAAGACACTGAATGATTTGACTCTCACAGTCAGTGATCTAATCTCTGGTGAAAATACCATCAGCAAAGATGATATCCGTACCGGCTTTGTACGCTATGTCATGACTGATGAACTGAACAAAGACGGTTTGGGCGCATGTGGCTACCGCAATAGCGCCGACTTTGATTCAACTTTAGTAGCAGATGTAATAGACCACATCACTCCCGCTCTGACTCTTCCCGCCAACTCCACCCAAGGGGGATGGATCCGTATCAACGTACCCCAGCAGACTAAAGCCGGGAAATACACAGGAACAGTTACAGTAAAGGCCAACAATAGTACACTGGCCGAATTGAAACTGAATATCCAAGTGAAAAACCGTACGCTGCCTCCTCCTTCCGAATGGGCTTTCCATTTGGATTTATGGCAAAATCCATACGCAGTATCCCGTTACTACAATGTGGAACCATTCAGCAAGGAACATTTCGACTTGATGCGCCCATTAATGAAATTATATGCTGATGCAGGCGGTAAAGTAATTACAGCCTCCATTATGCACAAACCTTGGAACGGACAGACATACGACGCTTTTGAGAGCATGGTTACTTGGCTGAAAAAAGCGGATGGAACATGGCACTTTGACTATACCGTGTTCGATAAATGGGTGGAATTTATGATAGACCTTGGAGTCAAGAAGCAAATAAGTTGTTACTCGATGGTTCCCTGGCGTCTTTCTTTCCAATATTTTGATCAAGCCAGTAACTCTTTCAAGTTCTTGGAAGCCAAACCGGGCGAAGCCACTTATGAAGAATTCTGGATAAATATGTTGCAAGATTTCGCAAAGCATCTGAAAGCAAAAGGCTGGTTCGATATCACTCACATTGCGATGGACGAAAGACCGATGAAGGACATGCAGGAAACACTGAAAGTAATCCGTAAGGCTGATAAAGGCTTTAAAGTGTCATTGGCTGGAACGTATCACAAAGAGTTATTGGATGAGCTGAATGATTATTGTATCACTATCGCCGAGAAGTTCACACCGGAAGAGATTGAAGCACGCCGGAAAGCAGGCAAAGTGACCACTTATTATACCTGTTGCACGGAACCCCGTCCCAACACTTTTACTTTCAGTGAACCTGCCGAAGCTGAATGGCTGGCATGGCACAGTGCTAAAGAAAATCTGGATGGGTATCTCCGTTGGGCTTTAAACAGTTGGGTGAAAAATCCTCTGCAGGACAGCCGCTTTACCGCTTGGGCTGCCGGGGACACTTATATGATTTATCCGGGCGCCCGTTCATCTATCCGGTTAGAACGCCTGACAGAAGGAGTACAAGCATTTGAAAAAATACGCATCCTGAAAGAAGAATTTGAAAGGAAAGGCAATAAAGGGGCTATCAAGAATATAGACAAAGCCCTGAAAATGTTTGATGAATCCGGTATGGATAAGATTTCTCCTACCACTGCCGTAAACAAGGCAAAAGAGGTTATCAACCGATACTAGAATAAATATTGAAAAAAGAATAGGAACCTTAGAAGCAATCATTTATCATATTGCTTCTAAGTCCTTATTCGTAAACCATTCTTGATTCTGTTTTAATCTTCCTCATTCTGAATATACCACGTCCATCCATTAATGTTAATCTGAACAGCATTCCATGCAGTTGAGTCAGAAAAAAAGAATATGATTTTATATTCATCCTCACGATCTAAATATTCCTGAGGTTTCATCTTATTCCCTTCCATACTTGTCAAAATAAGAAAATCCGTCAGATTAATATCAAAGACTTTCTTCCCAGTTGCTTTCTCCGTCACAACAAACCGTGCAGGCCTGTCCTCCATCAACCGCATAGTGTTCAATTCGACCGCCGCAGCCGACGGATTCTTCTGTTCCATAAAATAAGGTTGAAAACTCAGCACATCATCGTCCAGCAAGGAATTATCATGTCCTAAATATCCATTGGATTCTATAATCTCATAATCATAGTCATGCATATTGATGGTCCATCCGCTAGTATCGGTACTGCGGGATTCCCCCGAGGAAGAGCCTTGGAATATAAAACGTATCTTATTAGTATCCTTTATCAAATTGATTACCTCCATCTGATTTGCAGTACCTGTGAACTTCACATGATTGATACCGCCATACCACAGTGGTTCCAACTCTTTATTAATGACAAGAGACTCCTCACGCATCAACTGGAGTTTCATTTCTGTAAGGGTTGTTCCACCGTTAGGAATAGTTATCTCATAGGAATCATGTGCCCCTGCCCAAGCCAGCAACTGGTATTCGCCTACCGGAAGTTTTACCTCCATAGTATAGTATCCTGTAGCCAAAACCTCTCCTTCCTCAACCTGACTGAACAAATACCTTCCATCCTTATCAAAGATGTACAATTCCACTCTGTCTACCTGTGTATGGAAAGCATCTGTATGAAGCATATTATAATCATATTTGAACTTTACCAACAATCTACATTCCGGCAACCTTTCGTCAAAGCTATTGCATGAGAACGTCAATAAAGAGACAGCCAACAGGACTATCAAAGTAGCGGAAGTTCTAAGGCTTTTTAGTTTCATATTCATCAGTTTAAATGATTTGCTTATGTATTATTTCCTGCAGGAGCAGATTGACTCTGCCCGGGAACGGTTTGCTATACGTATTCAGGCACATTCAATGCACCCCTACAGGAATCCACTCAGTCTACACATCTCATTAACAATCGTCTTCCGTACAGTAATGGGATATATAGTTCCCAGTATCTTCAATTCCAAGCCGCCCTTATCTTAAAAAGAGGGAGTTAAAGTTTATAATCCGCTTCTTAAAATTCTTCTTCCTGAGTGTACCAAGTCCATGGATTGACATTAATCTGGATCGCCAGAAAAGAGCCGTCCTCCTCATCGGGATCAGTACCGGGCGTAGGTATTTCCGGATATCCCGGATTATTGAACTTATTAACATTGATATCATAAACGGAATTTCTCACCACCCCAAATTCACCGAGTTCATTCAAGGCCTTATCCGTATCATCATGTTTAATCATGATTTTATAATAACTGATACCATCGGCATAATAATTGAAATTTTCCACTGCCCCTGCACCTTTTCCTTTTATTTCATCAATTTTACCATTGAATGTGATTACCAAAGCATCTACATTAACACCGGAATCCAGAAGAGATACTTTACCTATTCCTTTACTATCCAAATACACATTCAAAGCATCTGTCAATGTAGTAGTAACAGAAGGTTTACTAGTACCGGTGGCGTCATATTTACTTCTCAATTCAGCTTCAATCCATTCTTTCAATGTATCAAAAGTATAAAAGCCACCATTAATTCTCATAAAATCCTTATTCGGATCAGGTGTTCCTAAATCTGTTGTATGAGGCTTTTTAAATGCTTTCGGCAAAAATTCCACTTTCAATAATACTTGCGTAGTATATTGATGAAGATTATGAATACTGGTCTGAGTATTTTCAAGACAATACTGGCTTTCTCCCGAATCATTGACTATTGCCACATCATTACTAATTACCATATAATCCAGACCTCCATTCTGATTATCATAATTAGGGTCTTTTCTATATGAACCAATCTTATATTGATCAAAAGGAGTAATACAAGTTCCACGTCCACCGTTGGCCGGATCCTCATTCCAAGTCAATATTCTTTCGGATACAGGAAAAAACTTTGTATTCGTAATATTCAAAATCCATTTGGGATTTGCAATAGTAGCCACATCACTCTCCTGCTTTACATATACACGCACCTTGGCTACGACACGGTCAATGTGAATAGCCAACGGACTGTTCTTAGCCAATTCTTCAGTTTTATACAATGCAAGGTCAGCATCGGTTCCATCTGTTGTTGAAACTGAAGGTTCCAGCCTTCCTTTTGCATTCGACATCATAAAGCTGCCATTCTTCGCTACATTTTGTGTCACATCCGCTCCTAACGACAAGGCAAGAACACCATTGACCGTACTATAAGAAGCCCCTGTTCCAAAAGAGCCTTTAGCCGGGAAACCTGCTCCGGGATTTGCTATTATCAAGATACGCTTTGATTTTGCATCCACTTTGAAAGGCTTACTTACCCCTCCGTTAGGCTGTCCTGGATTACCGGCTTCGACACCTGTCAACTCAATATCATCCGTCAGTTGCTCACTTGCATCAAAAAAAATAGCTCTGACAGTAGAAACCGATGACTCCTCAGCAGTACCGTCCTCCTTATTAGGATCATGCAATGCACGAGATCTTGATACAGAAGGTGTCTTTATATCCAATGCCACCCATGCATTTCCTGTTGGATTCGTTACAATCCCGGTATCTTGTTCCAGGAGTACATCATCACTGCTACATGCCGCAAATGCTAAAGCCGCAATTGCTGACATTAATACGTTTTTCTTTCTCATTGTTTTACAATTTATTAAAGTGTTTCTAACTAAATTATTTATCTCTTCTCTGTTCCATTTTAATAACATCCGACTTCTTTTCCGCTAATTCCAACAAATTCTTTTTGGCGGCATCAAGTCCGGAATCAGCAGCATTTTTGAAATACTTTTCAGCTGATTCATCATCTCCTTTCAGCAACATCCAGACTCCCATCGCATTATCATATACCGGCTGGTTTCTTTTTAAATTCACCCTTTTCAGATATCTTTCCGCTGAAACCAGATCATTACGTGAAAGGGATGCAACAGCAGCATTGATACCCGCCACTTCATCTTCCGGATACATACGGGCAGCAGTCTCAAAAACCTCCAGAAATTCAAGTGAATTTTCCGGATAACTATTGGCCACCAAAAACATTTCATCCAAACTTAAATTCTGCGGACGCTTTTTAAACACTTCCCTAGCCTCATCAACTTTGAAATTCTTCACTTCATAGTTTACCTTACATATGGCGACACGGAGTTTAGGATAAACACTCCTCAACAAATATTGATAGGGGATACCTCCACGAAATTCTCGCAACTTCAATTTTAAGGTTTGGTCATAGGGGTTGTTTGTAATCATGTTCAATAACTCTTTTCGGTAATCAATATTTGTATGTTGGAGTGTTTTTACCAAGCCTACCCAATTTTCTCCACCAAACAAGATATTGTATTGGGAACGGGGAAAGTCATATAAGCCTGCCAAATAATCACGAAGCGCCAAAGCGCGTCCTTCAGACAACCGTTTATTATTTGCCAACGAACCTTCCGGTGAGGCATAACCGATAATATCCAAACTTTTCACTTGAATATCAGCGTCTGCTTTCAGTTCGTCAATCATCGCACGAAGCTGGGCCAGTTCCTGCGGATTATTCATATATTCAGGACGGATATCCACTTTATTCACTTCAAAATCTAAAAAACATTCCGCCTGTACATCTCTCTGTTTTACCTGTTCTACAACAGGCCTGATATAAGCCAGATGAGGAGTTATCACATAGGGAATCAGAGGATACTCCAATGTTACTTTTTCCATCAAAGGTTCTATTTCCATCCATGCAGTTTCACCGCAACCGCACTCGTCACGCCGTATATTCAGACAGGCATCTGCCATCCATGCCTCGTAAGGCAAGTGATATTGATAAGAAATCATCGCATTTTTCCTTCCAACTATCTTTTTCACAATATAGGGGAAGTCATAACTTGCTTTTTCCCGGTTAGTCATAAGAGTCAGATATCGTTCATAAGCTTTGTATTCATCTCTTCCTTTCAATGAAATACGCGGTAAATTAAGAGTACATGATGCAGAAACCAATTGAGGAATCCAATCAGCGCCACGAGATGTGTTCATCTTTACATCTTCCAACACCATATCCATTTCTATATAGAGTGAATCACCCACCTGTTCCAAGCGTACGGGATGTATAGTGACAGTACCTGTAAAAGAGCGGTTCTGTCCTACAACCGGATGCTTGATAAAGCAAAAAGCAAGCAGTACATATGCTATGATATATCTATTTCTTTTCATTATGGTTCAATTATTTGATTATATAAATAAGTGATATACTTGCCTTTGTAGGACCAAAATAGTTTCTTCTACCTGATTTCAGTTTAGTGCCACATTCCGCACAAGGATACTTATCATATACAATATGCGCATATCCTATTCCCAAAGACGCCTCCAAACTCCAACGTTTCTTCAAAATCCATGAATGTCCTATTGAAATGCCTCCGCCATACAGGTATCCCTGATAACGATTGTCTTGCATATTCTTACTGATGAATCCCCAATCAGGAAATCCTCCTACATTGAAATCGGCATAATGACCATGCAAACCCACAAACGTGCGATTGAAACGCTCACAAAACCAATAACGGGCTTCCGGTTGTATTCCCCAATGACGCAAACGCCTGCCATTACCCGGTTTCCAAGGATTATAGTTGAGGGGGACATCCAAAGTCCACTGACGTGACAATCCCAATTCCACTCCCATATTTAGAGTTGAAGTGGCATCATAGAGCAGATTGCTCTTCACTGCAATACTCTGTGCATTACTTCCGGTCAGAAAACAACCCGATATAAAGAGAATGAATAGTATTTTCTTTTTCATCTACATTACTTTTAATTTGAGACAATCGTTTTACCTTTCTGAGTGATATTAATCTTAACACGTTGTGTGGTACGGATACCGGAAGAATTATCAGGAGCTTTTATAGTGGTCAGATACACCAAGCCGTTTCGGGATGCCGTCCCTTCATTAGCTGTTACCTCCATATAAATTTTCCCATCATCTACTGTTATCCGATCTGTTATATTCCGTCCATCGCTTGATGAAGGACGTAGCTTTATCCAAGTCTTGGGATTATCGGCCCCATCCTCCACATAAGCAGTCAGACAATAAAAATTCATATCATAACTATCCACATCTTCAGTAGTAGGCATATATTTCAAAATCAGCCCTTCTTGGGGTACAGCAAGTCTTTGCCTGACGCGAATCTTTTTCTCCAAATTGCCTAATTTCAAGGTGATGTATGCGTTCTTCCTATAAATTCCTCCCTCATCCGTCTGATAATCTTCATGCAGCCTCAATTTGGAAGTGATTAAGGATTCTACCTGAGTAATATTAGGGTCAGGTGTACTCCCTTCCACTATAGGTATTCTTGCCCCATCAGCCGGGTTAGTCAGTGAAAAAGCATCATCCACTTCTATATGATTATCACCAATACGACATGAATTAGGAAAGTTCGTTTTACAATTAGTAGCCACACTAGTTACTTCATAAATTTTATCTTCACTGGCATAAGCTATAAATACTGAATTACTTACCCCCAAATAAAAATCATTGTTGGATATCATTTCATAAGAGTAACTATCATCAACTGATAACTTATAATCCAAATCAACATTGGAAGCTTTGGATGCCTTGGCATCCTCTACCGTATCATAACCGGGCCCCTTAGCTTTGATAATAGTAAATGTGTATGAATGATTGCGCAAAATATCCATGAGATTATAGTTTCCATCAACCAGCACCAACTTATAGAAATAGTCTTTATTCTCATAAGTTCCTTCCACAATCAAGTAGGTATTGTTCTGAATATCGGACTCATACAAATATAACGGTTTCATTTCCGTACTTTGTCCCACCGCCGAATTATCCGTCACTACCAAAGAAGAACCATAACCAGTCTGACAATATTCCGTCAAGTTTGCCATATTATTCATAACTGTACCATCCTGATTATGCAATCGCCCTTGTCGAGGTACATTGACTACTGCTGTAATTCCTTTCAAATAAAAGTTATCGGCTTTATTAGCTACCACCATTTTTGCTGCTGCACGAATGAGCTCTATAGTACTCCCATCACTATTTTCAATCCGTGTTGTAGTATCTATTTTGTCTACTCCAAGCAAATAACTCATAGGAATAGTCTCTCCGTCATTACTAAAAGGAATGACAGAGGTTGCAGGGCTTTCTAACGGTTCAGTCAGCATTTTGGCACAAACTTCGGACAATGTCGTTATCCCCGGTATCATATTCATCCGTAGATCCGATTCTGTAAATAAATATTCAGTCACATTATTTCCATAATAAAACTTATCATTCAATGGATTCGCCAATATCAGTAACTGATACTTGCTATTGTCGGACTGTTTGGTCAATAT
>ULMI01031734.1_pt1 | contig 16233 bp, 19 predicted proteins | sample 1951631 | NCBI WGS metagenome assembly ULMI01 (sample SAMEA4835548, study PRJEB28245) | human gut metagenome | biome: gut microbiome; material: fecal sample | place: Denmark | collected 2008 | reverse complement strand
CTTCATGATGGTTTGGAACGCCGAGCCGTCACGCGAGAACAGGGGCATACGGCTTCGTCCGGTGTGCCGTTCCTTCAATATGTTCCGTAGCAAGGGGACGAGCTTGTCTTCCACAAGCTGCTTGGGTATGTAGTCCAGCGAGCCGAGTTTCATGCTTTCCACTGCCGTATGCACTTCGGCATAGTCGGTCATGATGACAAAGGGCTGCATCCTGCCCTCCTTGCGCATCCAGCGCAAAAGGTCGATACCGTTGCCGTCGGGCAGGCGCAGGTCGGAAACCACGATGTCCCCGTCTGCGGCTTGTTGCAGATATTTCTTCGCGGTCGAGAGGTGGAAAGCCTGCACGGTGCGGAATCCCTCGCGTGCCAGCAGGTTGCAGACAAACTCGCAATACACGATGTTGTCCTCCACCACGATGATTTTTGTCTTATCCATTTTCGTATTTTCTCCTTTCTTCTTTAGCCAGCCGGATGATTTCCGAACCCTTATCCAGCACAGCTTTTACAGCATTGCCAATTGTTTTATCGTCAGGTGTGCCTTCGCTATGAAGCAATTTGTATAGTTCCCTTAACGGTTGGTCGGCACGGAGTATCTCCCATGAACTTCGCAGGTGGTGTGTCAAGGCGTCCAGTTCCTGAAGGTCTTTCTTTAGACCCGCTTCCCTGATTGCCTGCATTTCCTTTTCGGTTTCCGTTATCAGTTTATCCAGCATGACAGCTTCATTGCCGTATGACAGCAGGGAGGTGAAATCCGGCTTTTCATTCAGTTTACCTTTCATGGCGCATTTGCCTGAAACCTCCATCAGTTCCAATATGGAGAACGGTTTGAGCAGGCAACCGGAGAAACCACGTTCCATAAGTTCCTCCTTGCTGCAACTGCCCGAAGCGGTTGTCACGACTACCGGGATAGTCTTTGAATTGCCAACGTTGGAGGTGCGCAGCAGTTCCAGCAGCTCGAAGCCGTTGATTTCCGGCATGTTCAGATCCGTCAGAAGCAGGCTGTATTCTTTCCGGCGTATCATTTCCATCAATTCCGCAGCATCGGTGCAGGTTTCGCAGTGTACGCCTTCCTGTGCATACATTTCTTTCAGCATCAGGAGAAGTACCTCGTCATTGTCGATGGCAATCACATCATGGAATGCACGGTCATGATGAATCCTTGTCTGATTTATCCTTTCCGGCAGTTCCCCGGCTGTCTGCATGGGTATTTTCACCGTGAAACGGCTGCCTTTGCCTTTCTCGCTCTCCAGCCGTATCGTGCCGCCGAGCATTGTCACGATACGCTGAACGATAGACAGTCCCAGTCCGAAGCCGTCTTTTGTGGCGGCGTTTGACAGACGTTGAAACGCACCGAACACACGTTGCTGTTCCTCATTGGTCATTCCTGTGCCCGTATCTTCGACGATAATTTTCAGAATACCGTTATCATAATCAGCCGTCAAAGATACACCACCGCTATCAGTGAATTTGATGGCGTTTGACAACAGGTTGTTCCCGATTTGGATTATTCGCTCTTTGTCAGTTAGCACAACGGCATCACATACGTTCTTCACTGTCAGCGATAGTCCTTTGTTCATGGCGATGGGCGTAAACTCCGTTTCAAGAATGTGCGTGATTGCTGAAATCCGGCAAGGGGAGAAATTAGGCTGCTCCTTGCCGTTATCCAGACGGAAAAAGTCAAGCAGTGTGTTAAGCATTTCACGCATCCGACCGGAGGAATGCTGAATGTTTTGGATATACATTCTGGCTTTATCTGCGTCACTTTCTTTTTCTATCAGTCCGATATATCCGATTATCGCTGTCAGTGGTGTGCGTAGCTCATGTGTGATGGTATGTACCGCTTTCTTGCGGGAGGCTATCAGTGCCTCGTTCTGTTCAATAGACTTTTGCAGTTGCCCGATTAAATCCGTCGTTTCTTGTTTGTATCGCTTGATACGGTTGATATTTCGATGGATGATGATATAAGAAATGACCAATAGCAATAGAACGAATCCTGTCAAGCCGCCAATTTGAAAGAACGACCGTTCCCGCATGGCGGCTATCTCATCTCCCCTCTTTTGCAAGTCAGCTTGTATTTTTCCATCTATTTGGCGAATCAAACTTTGTAACTGAAGGTTAAGTTCGGCATTTCGTGCAGCAAGACTGTCAGCGTGTTCCGATAAACGGCGGCTTTGCGCTTGTTGTTCGGCTATCATATTCCGGTCAAGAGAATGGAGCATCGTGGTAGTCACGGTGGGCTTTGCTTCCTCCTTTTTACCAAAGATACCCAAGAAGCCCTTTCGCTTCGGCTTCTTGGGTTGTTCTTGCGTACTTTTATATACGATTTCAGGCACTTGACGGGCTATCATTTCTTTGATGCTTTTCTGTTCATCAAGCATCTGTACAATTCGTCGCATTTGTTTTTCTTTATCTTCTAAAAGATAGCGTACACTATCAATGCGTTCAGACGGGTAGATAGACGTGAAATAATAAAGCATACTATCCAAAGTCATACGCTGCAAATGATAATTTGCAATATCTTGATCTTCCCATTCCAATATCGTTTCTCCTAACAGAGAAAATCCTGTTAAGCGAAAGTTGAATTCATTAACATGTCGGCGCAACTCATCAGTGGTTCGGTTCTTCTTCTCTAATACTTCAAGCTTTTTCCATTCACACTGATAGCAATATATAATCATTCCGATTAGTATGAATATTAGAATATAGCCACATGATATTAGCTTGCGGATTGAAATCATAAATTTAATGAGGTTTGAAGAAGATAAAATCAACAATATCCTGAAGGACTTCGGGGGAGATTGTTTCCTCAATCGTGCCATATTCTTGTATTGCACCCGTTTGAGCGTGCTGGAAAAGGTGATTAAGACCGGGGTAAAGTTTTACAGTCGCTTTTGGTGCGATTCGTTGCATTTGAGGCATATTCAGTTCCGGACGAATCTGTATGTCTTTTTCTCCATAAAGCACGAATATCGGGCAATCTGTATTCGCGATGCTTTCAGCAGGTGCAAAACCAATATAGTAATTTAACCAACGGTTAGTGTCAGAAGCTATCTTTGTCAGATTGGATTTTAATGATGTGTAAACTGGTGTATTCCCCCAATTTGCACATATAGCTTCAATACTGTCAACGGTCATATTGTTACCCTCCCTTATTTTCAGTTCATACATCTTGCGCAATGCTTCAACATAATCAGACACAATATCCGCCGGCATGTTACCTTGTTTCAGCATTGTTGCACTTTGGTCTATTAGAACCGAGTCTCCCCGAACCGTCTGTGCGCCAATGGCAATAATGAAATTCGGATTTGAGAACAGTCCCGAATTGTTATCTGCTCCCGACATGAATGCTATGGTCGCTCCCTCACTATGACCTAATATGCCGACATTCTTGAATTTCATTTCTTTGCGCAGGTATTCCATTGCAGTTTTCGCATCCCGTGCAAAATCTTCTGTAGTGGCATTTTTCCCGTCGCTGCTTGATTTACCATATCCACGGTCATCATATCTCAAGGATACGATGCCATTTCTGGCAAGGTAGTCTGAGATGACTGCAAACGGTTTATGCCCGAAAATCTCTTCATCGCGGTTTTGTAATCCACTGCCGGTCACCATTACGATAACCGGAGTTGTCTCATTAAAACTTTCAGGCAATGTGAGTGTCCCTGTGAGAGTAACACCATCTGATAAGTTATTGAAACGAACTTCATTTGTCGTATATGGATATGGCGGCTTAGGCGTTTGAGGCCGCTTTAATTCCTCAATGCTCGGAAATAATTCAAGATTGGTACTCATTGTTCCTTGTGTGTATTTCCCCATGAGTTTTCCATCTTGTTTTCGTCCGGTAAACGTCAATCCGATGCGTCTAACCGTTACATTTACAGAATCCGCCGAAATGAAATTCACTTCTCCGGCTATTCCGTATGCTCCCTGATCCGGAGAATCAAGCGTAACTGACGGATTGCCATCTTCGCCTGTCTTGAAATTGAATACAATCTTAAACTTCACTTGTGGAGTGATTTTTAGAGTCCCATGCCATACACCTGATATATTTTTATCGTGATCCATAGCATTGACCATACAGCAAGTGGCTATAAAAGCTGCAACGATTATTCGATTCATAATTTCTTGCATATTATTTTGTTAGCACAATCAGGATATGATCATCACCATCTTTTAAGTACATCGTGGACATATCTTTCAGCTCATAAGATTTGATACATCTAAGATTTGCCTCGATGCTTCTCTCCAGCAGCATATCCTCACAAGAATTTATGCCTTCAATTGCTTTTTCAGTAAGTGATATGTTGGAGAACGCAAGTGTTGTTTTATCCGACTCAAAATTGCCAGAGATATTATTGCAGTCTGTTGTACAGCAAAATATTCCGGTACTGTCTAACTGCAACACATAATTCTCGTTCTTATCGACTTGTGTAAGTCCATAAGATGATGTAGCAATAGAATTATACTTTTCAAGCCTCCAATTTCCGTATATCGGAGAATCTGATTGGTCGTTGCATGAACCAAACAATACGGCTAATACCAACGTTAGAACTGTGATAATATTTGGTTTCATATTATTATCGTTTTATAGTTTGGCATTGACGCTTTGCCATTTCCTCTGCATACGCCATTTCGCCATGCTCTTTGATATAACGTATGCAGGCCGGACGGTCTGAGTTGAAAATCAGCGCAAACACTTTGCTTATAAAGTTGGAATAGGTTTTACACTCTCTTACGTCACACTCGCATTCGGCACAAGTATGATAGCCTTTGCTTTTGCAACATTGGCGGATTTTACACCACGATGCTTTCTCATTGTCTTTACATCCGGGGCATTTTCCTGACAAGTATTTTCTGCACGCTCCGCAGTAAAGTCCACAGGCTGATATTCTGTTTTTATCTGCTGTTATCTTTTTCATTATTTTGAATGTTGCTTAAACGGTGATTGATCTTATTATATAGATTCCGGGCATCCTCACAAGAAATCATGTATTTCTTGCCTGATATAAGTGTTATACAAATCAATTCCTTGAGATTGGTGGCATATATGAAAAATCTACCAAGCTCTTTATTTTTATACCATCCATAAAAGCCAAACATTCCACCGCTGCCGCATACTTTCAAGAACCGAGTACTTTCTGAATATATTTCAACTGAAGCAATTTCGTTTAATGGAATATTCTTAGAGGTAAAAAATCTTCTAATGAGCAACTGATTTTGGGTAACAATGATTGATACAGGGCAGTAATATAGTCCCATGACAATCATTTCAATCAGAGCAATGCCGCATACAATGCTAATGGCGATATTGTTACGCTCAGCAATATTATACAAAGGCATAAACGCTATCACAACAACTACAATCAAGATAATTGTAGTTGTCATTACACAAAATCTACTCCATTTACTTTTCTGATGATAATTCTCCATTTTATCAAATGTATTATGTCATTATATTTCCTTTTCTGCAATTACTTCATGTACAAACTCTCCTTCATACCATATTGTAGCTGAGGAACCAATGAAACGAAGAAGCACAAAATTAGGGTCTGTCGGGCCTTGCGGATAATGGAGGTACATCCATTCTTCCCACAGCTCTTTTCGTTTTTCATCGTCGCAGATGATTTCCACATGGCCGGTCATTACCATAGACCTGCCTTTCTCGAAATAGCATAGTCCAGCTTTCGGATTTTTTCTGAACTGCGCAACTTTTACAGAATCCGCACCGGTTGACACCCATATTTCATTGATTCCGGCAGAGTGAATTTTGCACATCGGTACCGGACGGGGAAATCCTTCGCCGTCAATAGATGCAAGAATAAGGTCTTCGCATCGTTCAAGCATTTGGGCTATTCGTTGTTCTAATGATTGCTCCATATTTCTTGTTTTAAGTTCAAATAGTATTTGTTACAGCATTATATTTTACCTGATGTCTAAACCTTAAATATATAAAGACCGTCACGATACAGGCTATGAAATCCGCTAATGGAATACTTAACCAGATTCCGTTAAGTCCCAGATTGAATAGTTCGGGTAATATGAATATCAGAGGAATCAGAAACCCTATTTGACGTATCAATGACAAGATTATACTCGTTTTAGGCTCTCCAATGGACTGAAAGAAATTAGTCAGCGTAGTCTGTACCGACATGACAGGGAAAGCCCATGCGCATATACGAAGACCGACGATCGCCATTTCGTTTAATGATATGTCATCTGAGAATAATCGGATGATCAGTGTAGTAGCTATTTCGCTTATTAGAAAAATAGACAACATAAAAACTAAGGCTATTGTCAAGCCCGTGTTGAGAGTTTTAATAACCCTATCCATCAGACCTGCTCCGAAGTTGAATCCCATTATAGGTTGCATTCCGATACACAAACCTATAATTACCATTGAGAACAACATATAGATACGGCTCACGATGCCATAAGCCCCAACTGCGAAATCGCCTCCATAGAATCCGATTCTATTTATAAGGGCAATAGTTATAGAAGCCGTGCATAGATTTAATATGAACGGGGGCATGCCCAATTTCATGATTTCAGTTGCCAGCCGTAATTTCAATTTGAAGTATTTACGTTGAAAGTGTACTTTGTCGGATTTAAGGCAAAAGAGCCTCACAACCCATACAAGCCCGATAACCTGTGATATTACGGTGGCTATTGAGGTTCCCTTTATGCCCAAGTTCAATACGAATATAAGTATCGGTGTCAGTATAAGATTTAATCCGATAGTAAGCAAAGTAGATTCCAATGATTTTTTTGGAAACCCGTTGCCACGAAGTAGATTGTTAAGGCTTAAAAACAAGAATGTTATAGGATTGGCTCGGAGCAATATTTCAATATATTCCTTTGCAAAAGGAAGTGTGGACTCACTTGCTCCAAAGAATCGAAGTACCGTATCGAGATTGAGGTATATGATCCACCCTGTTAACAGACTGATTATAAAACCTAAAATCACTACATTATGCAATACTTCGGTCGCCTTTTCATATTGCTTTCGCCCAAGACTGATAGAGGTCAATGTAGTCCCACCTATCCCCACCAGCGTATTGAACGCTATTATACCGTTTATTATCGGGAAAGTGACCGCAAGCCCGGAGATTGCCAATGCTCCTACTCCATTGCCTATGAAAATGCTGTCTGTCAGGTTATATAAAGATACGACCGCCATATTGATTATGGCAGGTATGGAATATTGAAGCAACAATTTTCCAATTGGGGCTGCTTGTAGTTGGCGGTATTTCTCTTGTGACACGTTTTGCATTATCAGGATTGATTTTTAGATACAGGAGATGCCGTACTGAAAAAATACGGCATACTCCAAGTATCAGATAAGATATGTATGTTTCAGAAGTCTTATTGCTGTTGGTTGACGTAGTATTGGAAAGCTAACGTATAGCTTGATTCAGCAGGCACACCTCCGTTCAAACCGGGATGGAATTTGGGAAGCATACGCGCCATGCGCAGAGCCTCGGCATCAAGTGTCTTGCCTGAACTTTTGACTATGTGGGCATCCTTTACAACTCCGTCTTTGGCGATGGTAAGCTGCACGACGGCATCCATGTTAAGAACACCGTCTTTGTATGCGGTTGCAGGGAAGGAGATGTTTTCATTGATGAATGCTATAAGTTTGTCCTTACCGCCGGGGAAGTTGGGGGCGGTTTCTGTCCTGATGAATGGCACGGCATCGGCCGCGTCCGCTTTCTCCGTGACCACCACATCGGAATTTCTTTCTGTCACTCGAATAGTGGAATCGGATTTTTCGCTAATTTTGTAACGCAGATCCTCCACCGGCGTAGCGGCAGATACCTCGTTGATTACTGCTGACACCGCAGGGGTGGCCAGACCGATTAACGCGAGTGCCATTGCAGGCACCATGACAAAGGCACGCACACTGGCTTTGCCTGTCGGTTTGCTTGATAACATCATAGTTATACGTTTTTTAAGTGAACTGTGATTGAGACAGTTGGAAAGAGTTGCGAACCTTGCTCCAACTGTCTTTTTTATTAGAAACATCTGATACTCCTCTCGTTTTACGCCCGATGCAAGCACACGGCTGTCGGCTTCATACTCATGGAGGGTATGAAGTTCATTGCGCAGAAGCCATATAGCAGGACAATACCAAGTGATAATAATCGCTGCCTGCATAAAAAGCAAGTCAATCCAATGGCGACATTCTATATGCGCTTTTTCATGGCATACTATCATCTGCCCGAACTCGTACCAGTCACGTCTTGGCATCATGACATATCCGCACCATGCAAACGGGGCGACGCTGTTATGGCGATGAAGTATAATGCGGCAGTCATCCTGTTTTATGTGCTTACCTTTGAGAATGAACAGTGCCAACCGTACCAGTGAAACGAGGAAATAGAGAATCATGACAATAACCCCTATAAGGAAAAGTGTGACTATATAATCCCATATCGGAGTGATTTGCTCTGATACCGTATTGGCTATATAGGCAATCTCGACCGGATTAAAAGCGATTTCAATATTATTCTCCATAATATCCGCTACCCAAAAGGAATTAAGTATGAAGATAGGAAAAACGAAAGCAAGCGTTATACAGGACAACAACAATATCCTGTTGAACCGGAAACATCCGGTATTGGCAAGAACGCATTTGTACACCGCCCAGACTACAATCAGGAGGGTGCTTGCCAATAATGAATATGCCAAGAATATGCCTGCCATTGTTATTCCTTTCCTCTGTTAGATATTTGCAATATTATTTCCTTAGCCTCTTCATCGCTATATTCCTCGCTTTTAATCAGGAAGTTCACAACATTCTGAATGGAATTGTCGAAATACCGCCTAATGACACTCTTCAGATTCTGTCCACAATAATCTTCCCGCTCTATTATTGGGAAATATATGAAGCCTGTGCTTTCAGCCTTGTGGTCGAGATAGCCTTTCTGTTCAAGAAATTTCACGAATGTGGCTACCGTAGTCCGGCTTGGACGCGGCTCATTGTGAAGGGCAACGACATCCCGAACCGAGAGTGCCCCGCTTTCCCAAAAGAAGTTCATCACTTCTTCTTCTCTTTCTGTTAATGGCCTCATATCTTCCATTTGTATTTAGTCTAATCAACTTAGACGATTTGATAATGCAAAAGTAGTCTAATTATTTTAGACAACAAAATAATCGGGCAGAAAAAATTGATTATAGATACGGATAGTGGAGAAAACCGAGTAGTTCTCTCCACTGTGACCTACGTTTTCGGTTCTTTACTTGTCGCCATAAAGCCCGATGCGGTTACCGACAGGATCGGCGATGATGGCGAAGTAACCCCAACCGTCAACCTGAATCTTGGTCTTGGGAGTTACGAGCGTCGCGCCGTTATCCAATGCAGTTTTCACGCTGGCATCCAAATCTTTTGTCTGGAGATACACCAACACGCCTCCGTTAGAAGGTGCGAAACCGGGGAACGAGGGAGCCGAGGAGATTGAACACACGCTCTTACCGTCTTTCATAAGACAAGCCATTTTCTCATCGCCGAACTGTGACACCTCCAACTTTTCGCCGAAGAGAGCCTGATAGAACGCCACCGACTTGTCAAAGTCATTGGTGGGGATTTCAAAAAATGCAATCATACTTTTTATTATTTGATTAGTACGCTGCAAAGTTACAGCGATGTAATAGCCTGTGATAGTAAAAAGCGGACATCCGTGTTAAGTTAAAAGACCTAATGATGATTATCCTCAGCTTTATAATTATTCTGCAATTTGTTACTGAATGATTCCCTGAGAGCTATCCGCAATCCGTTCAAAAAAGATTCACGGATATATATTGAGGATGTCGGACAGTTGTCGGCGCATAATCGGCACTGGATACAATTTTTCTCGTCCATCGGCAAAATCGTATCTCTTCGTGCGAATATGTGCATCGGACAAACCTTTATACATTTCCCGCAATTTATACAGGTAGAAGTATTGAGAAACACCACCTTATTACCGGCTACTATATCTGAATTTTTACGGCGTATCGGTACGCTCTCCGAATATCCGGTAACCGGATCTTTATAGATAAAAGCCAACGGATGCAACTTCCATCGAAGTTTTTCCGCAAATAGTCTTGCCTTGAACCTATCCCGTTCATTCGGTCTGGATTTATTGTAGCCGTCCATAATAACCCACGGCCCGGTGCGGTCAAATCCCCGGCAGGAAAATTCGCCGGTTATAATTCCACCTTTCCTTTCTATGATTGTTTTGAGGGGCTTATGATATGCTCCCAAGAAAGGTCTGCAATGGGTGGAAAATACGAACACGTTTTTACCTTTAAGATATTGACCTGAAACAAATCTTTGAAGTCGTATATCGTGAGCGGCAAAGTTAATCGCGGAGCCAAAGCCGATAAGGTCATAATCCGACAGGTCGATTGACGGATTGCTGTCGATAGATACCAATTCGGCAGATAGGGCATCCTTCATGCTTTCCGCAATCTTCAACGTGTTTCCTCTATATGAGGAACGATAGAATATTATTGTCTTCATCTTGCGACTGATATTTTTGTTTCAGGTGTTCCGGGGCCTCCATTTACGCCTTTATAGCCTACAAACATCAGAGAACTCGTGTCAAAGTAATAATCACAGCTCCAGAAAGCAGACATAAAGCCGGTAAGACTGACTTCGATTCTTACTGCATTCTTTCCGTCTAATCTCTCAGTTCCTTTCTTTGCTGCCGACATGGTATAGAGCTTCATGTTGTCGGGGCGAAAACATTCGTATTCCACAGACCTGCCATTTTTCAGAGTTAATCCCGCATTATAGGCTATGTTTTGATACCACGGCTTATCTTTACTTTTCACCTTTTTTGAAATCTGTTTTCCATTGAATTTGCCGGATATGGAGTATATCCCATTATTCAGACTGATTGACAGATTGGTGTTTGAAGAAGTATTTACTATCTTCCAACTCTCGGTTTTATAACCGCTTCCTAAGATATACTCATGCTTCTCACCACCTTGAACCGTGTACAGGTATATCTTTCCATTCTTGCGTTCTTCCGTCCATTTGATGGATGTTTTGGTCTTGCCGCAGATGGAAATATAATTTCTTTCCTGCGCCATAGCAAATGCTGCAAGAAATAATGTAAGTATTATTGTAATAATATGTTTCATAGATTATTGTTGTCAAAGATAAAATCCACATATTTGGAAATCATAGCTTCCATTCTTTCCCATGCTTCTGGTTTGCTGAAATCTATGCCATTGATTTTGTGATATTGCCTTGTGAAAAGAACTATGTAGTTGATTGCGGATATGATTATGGCGATAGACATATTGTTATCGCCGCCTCGATCCAAAAACTTATTAAGTTCCTCCTGCAATTTATGACCGATACGCTCACGTTCTTCTATAATTCCCTTGAAAGACGAATGACCTGAAAGTTCCCATACCAGAAGTTCCTGCATGAGTACATTATCTTTTAGATAGTTAAGCTGACACATAAGCACATCCTTAACAATCTGCTTTATGTTACCGTCTTTAACTCGTTTAATGGTGTCAATAAACTCCGAATAGGCAAACGAATAATAGTCATGACGCTTTGCCCATTCCACGAGCAAACCATCCAACCCACCGAAATAGCGATAAATCAAAACCTTATCGCATCCGGCTTGATTAGCTATGCGATTAACTCCGATTTTGGTAAAACCCTCGTTCTCTACGATATGGCTCACGGCTTCAAGAAGTCTTTTTTCTGTTTCTTTCAATTCCATCTTATGCAATGTCACTAAGTGGTGACAAAATTATAAAAATAATCGGTGACAACCAAATACAAGGCTGTATAAACGCTATTTTTCAGAATGTAAAATAGTCAGAAACAGGAGAGTATCGAGCAATATACTCTTTCGGTGTGTAGCCGGAGAATAGCTTGAATTCTTTAATCATGTGGGATTGGTCGGTGTACCCACACTCGTATGACAGTTGGGCAAAACCTATTCCCGGATTATGCTGCAAGACTGATAAGGTACGTTGCAACCTGACTATACGCATGAAATCTTTGGGTGTCGTTCCTATGTTTTCCGAGAAAATCCGGGAGAATTGCTTTTCGCTCAGGCACGCAATATTCGAAAGAGCCCTGATATTTGTTTGAGTGGAATTGTTGATATGACGTACCGCTTCCGCCAGTCGTGGCAGATGATAAGGTGTCCCGTACATCAGGCACTTGTAGAAATAATTCTCTATCAGTTCAATGCAGATGTCGTGATTTTCACTGTCTTCAACTCTGTGTGCCAAATCACGCAAGGCTGGATTTTCAATGTCCGCAACCGCCACATTCCTGTCACGCAGTAAAGTGACTGGCATATGAAAGAATATTTTTGCCGCATGAGGTTGGAATACCACCACTATCATTTCGATGTCACCGGTTGAAGTCACATCTGAATAACCGCTTTCCTGACCGCAAATAAAACTCTGCGGCTGTAATTCATCACGGTTCATGACTTTCAGCCTTTCGCCACGATGGAACACAAGCGACATACAACCCGTCGGCAAAGTGCGTTGCGACACTATGCCTGAGGTACTATCCTGCAATATCCAGTAATACCGTATGAACGGTTTCAGGGCAGGCGTTGGCTGTATGATTCTGAATGTCTGCATCCCGTAAAATTACAACATGACAATTTCCAATGATAGTAAAAAACAGACATTGGTGTTATATGCCTCACTCAACCGTAAATTCCTCTGAATGATAGCTGTTGTAAAAACGACCGGATACATTTGTTCCGAATCTCTCATAATTTATGTGTTATATGGTGATGTGAACAAACTCGCGGTTTATCCAGATGGTAGCCTCATTTCCGATAAAGCGAATAAGCACATAGTTCGAATCTGCCGGGCCGGCGGGGAAATAATTTATAAAATACTCCTGCCACATCCGTTTGCGGGTTACATCATCCGTAATGATTTCGACTGTGCCGCGCAAAGCAACACTATCGCCGTAAAATGAATAGGAAAGCCCGGCTTTGGGATTGAGCCTGAAATCGGCAACCTTTTCGGAGTCTGCTGCGGTCACTGCCCAAACTTCATTGCATCCTAACGAGTGAATTTTATCCAATGGCACAGGGCGAGGAAAACCCTCCGCATTGACCGATGCCAGCGTAACCTCTTTGCATTGGGAAAGAAGATGGATCGCTTTTTCAATCAAACTCCTTTCATCTTTCTCTTTCCAGCGTTTGAGTGTTGGGAAGATTTGTTGCATTTGAGCCTTTGCCTGTTGGGGCGTCAGATTCCAACCCGTTTCCTTGTTAATCTGGTCGGTAAACTGAGTGCAGAACTCTATCATCTGGCTCATGTTGAAATCTTGGAGGAAAGCACCGCCTTTGTAGCAGTAGCCACAATAGTCCTTACTTTTACTGCCGTCTGAATTTGTGCCGATGTTACCCTCTACAAGGGGCATACCGCAGCTTTGACAAAATCTTTGTTCCATATGTTCTATCATCGTTTTCAAATAATCAGTTCACTATCCCGTCATCTTTTTTTGAATTTCTCTTTTGCGTATTCGTAGGATTCAAGGATGTAAGGTTTTAATAATTCAAATGTCGCTTCAGATGGGGTTAAAGCGCAAATCCAGCCCATCCACGCATAAACCGGATGCGGCATAATGACATCCTTTGCGGTAAATTCATACGGCATATCTACAATGCAACCTTTACATGGACGTTTGGGCAGTTCTCCGAATAAAGTGCGGAAAGTCTGTTTTCTGACTCCTATATTTATTCGCCACACATCCTTGCGGTCAAGGTGGGAAGCTCGATCATTGTCGCCATCCTTTTCTTTTATCGTCAAGATATAAACCCCACGTTTCAACACTCCATCCGGATTGTAGAAAATCCCACGCTCGCCCCAACTGTTTACTTCGACCGTCCCTTCAAGGTTGTCAAGGCAATATTTCAAAATATCATCAGGTGCAATAGCCATCTTTAATCAAAACATTTAATTAACCTGTACATCGTTTCTATATCCTTCGATGCCATCTCGAATTTTGACTTTTCAATCAGAATGTTCTGGCCGGTCATAATGTAAGAGGACATAATGCGTATTCCATTATAGAAAATCTCAGTATTACGTAACTTGTAAGTAGATATACTTGGAACGGCATTTTTCTTGGTCGCCTTCTTGCATATCATATTAAAGGCTTTCTTTGCCACATCACCCATAAGCATGATAACCTTGACGTTTGGAAACAAAGCAAGCTCTTTTTCCAGATAGGGCAGGCTATCCTCTATGCTCTCCTTTGAAACTGCATATTCGCTTTTAGGTGTCTTGACAGCATTGGTAATGTAAATTCCATGATCCAGAATATCCTGTATTGAATTTACCTCTATCCCTGCTTTTCTGAACAATGGAATTGTCGTTGACATATACGCGGAATCCTGTTTCCCGTAGAAATCCTCCTCCGGACATGACGGGACAACCTCGTTTATCATGATTGCCCGTATCGTTTCCGGCTCAATATTTACGTCATTAAGCCGTAGATTTTGGGTATCCCCACAGAGTTGTTGTAGTTCCAACTTTATATTCATGATTCTCCTGAGGTTAAACGAATTTAGCTGTTTTCAAAGAGTCCTTCAAAAAACATTGCAGATTCCTCCGACAAACGCCGGGTTGCAGCTATACTTTGAGCCAACACAACTCCTTTTGAATTGATTCGTAATGGCTTCTCTTTACTCTTCGGATAACCGAATCTAAGAAGTGGCACAACCTCATCAGGAATGAGGCGCGGTTGGATAACACTGCCATTTTCTCCCCATACTGCCCATTCGGCACAGCAATTAAACGGTTCCTGATGCTTGCAATGGGGTTTGTCGCCGGGAATAATCATCGTGAGATTCTCAGGCACGCTCTGGAGACTTTTATAAGAAACGTCTTTTGCACAAAAGAATGCGTCAGAGACCTTAACGACAACACCTTCGGGAATAAGAGACCTGTAAGGATTTCCGAGTTCTCTTATGCAATAGTCGAAGGCTCTTTCCTTATGAGTCACTTCCAATCTTGCCATTATGTAGAGATGCCTATCAAGCAATGAGACCGGAAATACGACATCTCCCTCTTTTATTGATGCTATTGACGGCATCCTTGAGTGGATGCTGCCAAACACTACTTTTACAGGCCCTGTGTCATTTGATTTTCTTAGTTCGTCCAACCAGTCCTGAGGCCAGTAAACAGTATAATATGCCATAATATGATGTTACTTGTTTCTATTCAAAAAAGCTGCTGCCAGTTCGGGGCTGTTCAGTGTCATGGCTGATGCGTCTTCGAGATTTTCAGCATCTTCATCATCCGAGATTGAAATGAAGAATGTGATTTCTTCGGTGCGCTCTCCGAATATTCCCGAGCCTTTGACCTGCGCCATCGCTGATATCATTGCGCTGAAGAAAAAGGCTTCGCCCGGCAAAGTGGCGTGGTTTTCCCACAGCGATTTGCTGAGCTTCACCAGTTCGCTGCCATGTCCGTCGGAATATCCCCATTCATCCGGATGCCATTTGCTCTCGTCATCGGGTTCTTCGTCTTCGCTTTGAAGGTACTCCAACGTGTTCACAGCGAGAAAAAGAGAGCAGCAATACCTGTCGGTGACCAAGGCGGCAGTGTATATGTGCTCATCATCTATGCGGCCAAGAATTTCGCGCAGGTCAGTTGTAACCGCATCTCTGATTTTTTCAGTCACTTCCTGCCAGAACGGGGCTACGGGAGTGGCTGGTTCTTCTTTTTTCCGCTCGCGGGCTTCAAAGTCGGGCGAGTTGATATAGCCGATATACTCTTTGGCTTCTTCCGAACCGAGTTTTACAGCATCCTCAAAATACTGGTATCCCAACTCAATATCAGCCTCGGTGCCACGTCCGAAGGCATACGCCACGCCGAGTGCGGTGAGCACCTTGACGGTTATTGACTCCCATAGATTGTCGATGTCTTCACCGGCTTCATGAAGATACTCGAATGCCACATCGTCGTCTTGAACTGTTCCCAGCCCCTCCTGATAGCATAAACCGAGGTAGGCGGCGGTCTGCGTCCGGGTGGTCTCGCTGCATTTCGGGTTTTGGTATGCCTTTTCAAACCATTCCACAGCCTTGGCGTAGTCCTGCTCCACATCACCGAAGCCTTCAAACAGATAATATCCTACCTCAAATTGTCCTGCGGGATGTCCGCATTTGGCAGCCATTTCATAGAGTTGATATGCAAGGTCGATATTCTCATCCACTTCTTCACCGGCTTCGTAGATATGCCC
>ULMI01017103.1_pt1 | contig 17887 bp, 16 predicted proteins | sample 1951631 | NCBI WGS metagenome assembly ULMI01 (sample SAMEA4835548, study PRJEB28245) | human gut metagenome | biome: gut microbiome; material: fecal sample | place: Denmark | collected 2008 | reverse complement strand
AACCCATGATTTAAAAAGCCGTACTATCGGCAGCGGAAATATACCGATTTGTGACGAAAAAGTACTTTCGACGCTTGAGAATCTTGTTATGACAAGCGTTGCGGCCGATCCGCTCATAGCCATGACGGCGATAGCCGTTTCGGGCGTTGTCTGCAAGGGTGTTGTTATGGACTCTGCGGCATTCCCGTCGCTCAACCATATCGATGTTGCAAAGAGGCTGAATGAAAAATTCGGACTGACGGTTCTTATTGACAACGACCTGCATGTCGCAACGAATGTGGCAAGAAAATATTCGAATTATCAGGAGGGCATAACCGTCCTCTATGCCTACGGCAAGCACAAGAGCGGCTCGGGAATAATCGCAAACGGCGAGGTGCTCTGCGGCGCGTCGGGCGCTGCCGGCGAGGTCGAAAACATCCCGCGGCACACTCCGGACATTGAATCCGAGCGCATAGCTTTTTGCAGCGAACGCCTCCAGGCGATAATCGCGCTGATGAATCCGGGCAGGGTGGTTATATATGAGCTCGATGAGGGCATGGATACGGACAAGCTCATAGGTTTGATAAAGAGCAGAATGAAGCCTTATCTTCTGCCGGAGTTCAAGCTCGGTCGCGATTTCTTTGAGGACTGCTTCCTCGGGTTGAGCATCGTGTGTGAGGTTGGGATAAAACGTAGCCTCCGGGAGAGACTTGATTTTTAAACAACGAGGGGAATTTCAACAATTCCCCTTATATCTCAAATAATTAATAACACTTCTTTAAGATATAACTTTACTTATTTGTAGATATAGTGTATAATATCCGCGAATGTTCTGAGTTATTTTATGAATAGTGCGGTACTTTGTCGGTTCTGCATATTAAAAGCTGAATTTATAACTTAACGTTATAATATAAATTGCTACAAAGGAGGAGACAAAAAGAAGCAAAGAATAACAATGTCTATAATGTTTTCACAAAAACGAAAGGAGAACAGAGTAAAAGAAAACATTTAAAAAAGCGCTGAGCGTTATGCTCTGCCTGTGCATGCTTATGTCTGCAATGGCGGTCGGTCTTAACGTCTTTGCGCAGGAAAAGTCAGAAGCAGTTGCAAGGTTTGAAGCGAATGTCGAAGCTTTCGACGGCGATGTTACCAAAGCCGAGCCTTCGGCAGAGGATCTTGCGGCTTACGAGAAGCTCGTTGCCGAGTACAAGGCTCTCAGCAACTCCGATAAGGAAAGCATCGATGTCCTTGTTTTCGATGTGTTCTACCACGATGTAGTGATGAGAGAGCGCCAGATCTCCATCAAGAACCATCCAGAAATTTCCGGCTCTAAGAAGGATCACTATGTCAACGCCGCGTCTCAGGCTGTCACAACTCTCGGCTATGTCCCGACTTATATCGACAACGCCGTTGCGCTTGCAAAGACTATTGCCGACAGAAAGACCTCTGTTGATGCCAAGAAAGCCGCTTGGGAAGCCACCGATTACAACACCCGCGTTATGGCGGGCGGTTACGGCTCGACCCACGGCATCATCAGCGGCTCTGTAAAGGGCGATGCCTTCAAAGGCTTTAAGCTGATGTCGGATGTTATCTACAACGATCTTCTCAAGGCTAATCCCGCGCCCACGAAACCGAAGAGCCCCGGCCTTGCGCCGAAGCCCGGCAGCTATGCAGAGGGTGAGAACGATCCTAAGTACATCGCAGATTTTGCCGCGTGGCTCGAAAAGGCAGAAGCTTACAACAAGGCTTACGCCGCAGAGTATACCTACAAGGGCAACCTCTACATTGAGGCTCTCGAGTGGCTTGCATCTGCGGAATCCTCGTTCCCGTATTCAATCTTATCGACACCATCGCCTCCGCTGAGTCTCCGCTCACCGAGGTTGTCAAGCTCCTTCCGAAGGTCGCTTATGCGGTCGATACCGGTCTGCTCGACACTCAGATTCACAAGCTCATAGGCAAGCTCGGCATGGGTCTCGGCAGCAGTATCAATGTTGACCTCACCACCGAGGGCCTCTACAATATCCTCGCTCCCAAGCTCAAGGACATCGAACTCCAGGCCGCCAAGGTTGACGAGAACGGCGAAGTTACCGCCCCCGCAGTCACCCTTTCAATAAGCCTCGATAAGGACAAGTTCGTTTCCGCTATCAAGGATCTCTCCGGCTGCGGCGTTTATACCGCAAACGAGAGCATCGCCCGCGGCAAGAACTGGTTCGTCGGCATCGACGGCGACGCGGCGGATGCATTTGTCGTTCTGTTCGGATATCTCCACTCCGAGCTCACCTCCGAGAGCGATGCGGCAGCCATAAAGACCGCTGTCAAGGCTCTTGACATGAACTTCGCTCAGAGAATAGCTGTCAACTTCCTCGTTTCGATCGTGCTCTCGTCCTCTGCTGACGGCGCTCTCAGAACGCTCGTCTTCATGATTCCGATAGTCAAGATCGGCGTTAAAATTGCAGGTTGGTTCGGCGCGTTCAAGAAATAAACCGAACGTCAAAAGGTAAAAACACAATTTCATAAAAGCAAGGTTCGGCGGAGCGTCATACAGCGTTCCGCCGTTCCTTTTTGCCAATTATAAATCAAACTGTTAAATCAACTAAAAACAGGGCTGTTTTTTCGGCATTTCGTACAGGCCGCCGCTCTTGTTTTTTGTTTCACCTTATGTTAAAATCAATTTGTAAGATGTATAGACGCTTGATTTATAGAAACGCATTAAAGAGGGGAGTCAGCTTCCCTCTGTGCTTTAAACGAATTAATAACGCTGTGTTAATAATTATTAACAAACGCTTAATTACAAATAAATAAGCAATTAAGGAATTTATAACCTTTTTATAAATTAATTTCAAGGCAGAGGAGGAGAAACCCAAAAGAGAGATGAGTTAACAGCCCCCCGTTTTAAAAACGAAAGGAGAACAAGTTATGAAAGCATTAAAAAAGACATTCAGCGTTATACTTTGCCTGTGCATGATAATGTCCGTTATGGCGGCAGGGCTCAATGCCTTTGCGCAGGAGGAAGCGACCGCAGCGCTTGACGGCGCTGTCAGCGAAGCGGCTGCTCTTGCCGTATCCGATCCTACGGACGAAAAACCCGACGTTGACGCTATGGAGCGCACAAAGGTTAAGTATCCCATCGGCGCTTCCAAGAAGGCTGTCAACAGGTCTATCGGCAGAGTTGAAGATATTCTTTTCACCGTTTTGAAGGTTCCCGAGGGCGGAGTTCCCCAGGTGCTCAACGAGAAGGTATATACCAATGAAACCGTAGCTCTTGTTGCAAAGAAGCTGTTCCCGCTTGTCGGCGGACTCAGCAGTCTTGTTGCAAAGGGACCCAAGGACCTTGCCGCAAAGCTTGACAAGGAGACCTGCGCGGGTGCTATCGCGGCTCTTAACGCCGCAGCAGCTACGCTCGGCGCGGACGGCAAGCCCGTAGGCAAGCTTGAAGCATGGCAGTATCTCACTGTTGTTGACGGCGACTTCGGTTTCGCTAACGGCGACAAGGAGGGCTTCCTCGACGCTGTTGCGTCGCTGTTCAGACCCCTTTCGCTGCTCACTACCGTTGTTTCCTTTGAGAACACAACCAGCTTATTTTACGGTCCGCAGCTGGGCATATACGAGGATCTCATCCCCATATTTGAGGCTCTCGGCATAAAGGACTTTATGACCTCCGACGAGTACACCGCATATGTTAAGAAGGGCGCCAACACAAACGAGAAGATGGATCGCCGTATCCGCGGCATCATCACTCCCATATTCACTCTTGTTGACGCAGTTGCCTCTGCGGAATCCCCGGTCGACGAGGTTCTGAAGCTTCTCCCGAATCTTGCCTCCGCTATTGACACGGGACTTATCGACACTCAGATACACAGTATGCTGGGCAAAATCAGCCTGGGTATCGGCAACAGCGTTAAGGTTGACCTCACCACCGGCGGCATATACGATATGATCGCCCCCAAGCTCAAGGACATCGAGCTCCAGGCCGCCAAGGTTGACGAAAACGGCGAGGAGACCGCCCCCGCGGTCACGCTTACAATAAACCTTGACAAGGAGAAATTTGCGGCTGCAATAAAGGATATCGCCGCCTGCGGAGTCTTCACCGCAAAAGAGAGCGCAGCCAAGACCAGAAACTGGTTTGTCGGCATAGAAGGCGACTCGGCGGATGCGTTTGTCGTTCTGTTCAGATATCTCCATTCCGAGCTTACCGAGGAGAACAACGCTGTGGCTATAAAGACCGCTGTTGCAGCTCTCGACATGAACGCCTCGCAGAAAATTGTTGTCAATTTCCTCGTTTCCTCCGTGCTCTCGTCCTCTGCTGACGGAGCGCTCAGAACCATAGTCGCTCTTCTTCCGCTTGCAAAGACCGGCGTGAAGATAGCAGCCCGCTTCGGCGCGTTTGATAAATAAGCTTTAATTTGCAAAACACAATTTCATAAAAGCAAGGAGCGGCGGAGCGTCATACGGCGTTCCGCCGTTCCGTTGTCAATCACAAATCAAATTGTTAAATCAACTAAAAATAAAGCTGTTTTTTCGGCATTTCGTACAGGCCGCCGCTCTTGTTTTTTATTTCTTGTTATGTTAAAATCAATTCGTATGAAATACATTTTTGGAGGTCTTTCTATGAAAAAATGGCGAGTAGGTATTATCGGTGTCGGCGGAATATTCAACGGCGCTCACCGCGAGCACTATCTTAAAGACGATCGACTTGAGGTTGTCGCGCTCTGCGACATAATCGAGGAGAGGGCGGTCGAGTGCCGCGACGGGTTTTTCCCCGACGCGAAGGTATATACCGATTTCAACGAGCTGCTCAAGGACGAGACGATAGACTCTGTCGATATCTGCACCCCGAACTATCTCCACTCGATAATCGCGGTTGCCGCCTTCAAGGCGGGCAAGCACGTTTTCTGCGAGAAGCCGGACGCTGTCAATGTCGAAGAGGTCATGAAGATGAATGACGCCGCTAAGGCTGCGGGCAAGACGCTCATGGTCATGAGAAACAACCGCTTCACCGACGCGTCTAAGCTTGCGAAGAAGTTCATTGACGACGGCAAAATGGGCGAGATATACTGCGGACGCTGCGGTTGGCAGAGGAGACGCGGAATCCCCGGAAAGGGCGGCTGGTTCACCACCAAGGCGCAGTCCGGCGGCGGCCCGCTCATTGACCTCGGCGTTCACATGATAGACCTTGCGATATGGCTCATGGGCAGCCCGACTCCAGTCGCCGTGACCGGCAGCACATACTGCAAGTTTGCCGACAACGACGTCAGCGACTCCGTGAACTCCGACTTCGGCGACAAGGTCGAGGACGGCACGTTTGACGTTGAGGATCTTGCGATGGGCACTATCCGCTTCGATAACGGGGCGCAGCTCCAGATCGAGTTCAGTTGGGCGTCGAACGTCAAGAAAGAGACACGCTTTGTCGAGCTTCGCGGCACGAAGGCGGGACTCAATTGGCAGGACGGCGAGGTCGAGTTCTACACCGAGGAATACGGCAAGTGCCTCGATGTTATCCCGACTAACTACGCTACCGACAGAGAGCACGCGAGAAACCTCAGGCACTTCTACGATGTGGTCATCGAGGGCGCCGAGCCGTGCTTCAAGCCGCAGCAGGGAATTGATATGATAAAGATTCTCTGCGCAGTTTACGAATCCGCTAGGACGGGCAGAGAAGTAGTGCTCTGATAAAATATTACGCTGGCTTTGAAAAAAGAGATTTGGCTGATGTGCGGGAATATCAATCGGTAGCATTACGGTTGATATTCCCGCTGCGCATTTATAGAGGGAAATAAAATGAAATCTGAATACAAAAAGTCGATTCTGTTTTTGCAGGAGGTTGTTCTGTTTGCAATCGGTATAGGTATGGCGCTGTTGTTTTGGCGCGGACGCTATGATACCGACAGCTTTAAAAGGACACTTGTCGGCGGAATCTGATTGATGATTGCTTTCTTTGCAGTCTTTTTTGCCGAGTATTTTAACCGATATGTCGAACTCGGTGAGAGCTGCGCAAAATTCAATTCATTCAGAGTCACAAAGGGCAAAAAGGCGATGAATATGAATGTGAGCTACGAAAATATTCTCGCCATAGATTCAAAGCGGATGCCTCTGCTCGGAATCTATAAAGTTGTGGTGCGTGCAAAGAATATGCCGGGCAGCATCCCGATTACCCCGGTTATGTCGCATTATTGGAAGCTTGTCACTCAACTTTGCGATTTGGCGAAAAAATATAACCCGCAGGTCAATATAAGCGATGATCTTCTTGAAGAGATCGAAAAAAAGCGGGATAAATAAAATGAAGAAAGTCAGAAATAAGAAGAAAACTATAGCATATATAATTATCATTCTGGCGGTGATTCTTTGCGACTTCCTGTATGCAATACTGTATTTGAAAGGAATCATTCCGCCAAAGTTTAATTATATACCTGAATGTATACTTCTGTTAGGCGTCTCGGCGATTTGTGCCGTGAAATTCAAAGACAGGAACAGTCAGAATAACATTTGATATCGAGAAGTCTCCCCGCATCTCAGTGTGCGGGGAGTTTTGCGCCGATAAAGTTTTGCTTGTTGTAGGGGTCGGCGACTCGACGACCCTATGCCGCCAACGGCGGCACGGAGTTTGGACAATGCTTTTTCGAGTCATTACAAATAGGAAAAACTATTGCTTTGTGCTGACTTCGTCAGCAGTGGGTCGGCGAGGTCGCCGACCCCTACAAGAGCGCGTAGTGTATATTATGTGGTAATATATTTTGCTCCGAACTATTTAATGGTGCTCAGTATTCGGTCTTTGCCCAATAAACAAGAGCGGGTAAAGTGTATTTAAAAGCGCAAAACAATAAACCAAAAGGTCACAATCCGCATTGCTGCAAATTGTGACCTTTTTATCTGCTGTTTGTCTGCGCCGAGAATTATTTCTTCGACTTCTTGTCGTATCTTCCGCCGAGTCTTGCGTCGGCTTCGGCGCGGGTTATTTTGCCGCTGTTGCAGTCCGCCATGGTCTGAACATCCTTGTCGGTGAGCTTGTAGCGGGTCCAGATGACATAGGCTATGGCGTAGCCTATCGCCGTGAACATAACATAGATGAACCACAGAACGGCCTTCGCGTGGTCTGTCTGAGTGACACCCTGGAGGTCTGCGAAGTTCTGCGCTCCCTCGACGCTGACCCAGCCGGTGGACTTGAGACCGAGTATGAACATTCCGAGCGCGCCGGAGACGGCGGCGGTGAGCTTGCACATGAAGGTCTGGATTGCGAAGGTGATTCCCTTGGCCTCGATGCCGGAGGTGAATTTGCCGAACTCCGCGCAGTCGGGCGTGAACATGAAGAGCATGACACCGAGAATAGCCATGGGTACCGCGCGCAGTATCGAGATGATGATGAAGCCTATCATCGAGTTGTAGCCGATGAGCCACATGACAACGCTTAAAATAACGGTAGCCAAGGTGCAGACTCTGAACAGCTTCATCTTGTCAAATTTTCTGACCATGTGGGGCACGAGGAACGAGAATATCGCCGCGGGAACAAGGCTCAGAGCCTGAACGACGAGCGAGAACTGCGAGTTGTTAAAGAGATAGAACGAGACGAAAAGGTTGAGCGAGCCGGAGACGTTGGCGCTCGAATAGAAGAAATAGCCTATGTAATAGATGAGCAGATACTTGTTCTGAACGAGATAGCTGAACATCTTTTTGATCGTGAAATCCTCATCCCTGTTTCCGCCGAAGCGCTCCTCAAGCTTGAAGCAGGCGGGGATCATCGTGATAATTGCGAACACGGCGCAGATTATTGCGACTACCGTGTAGTTGAGCTTGACCTGCTCGCCGACGAGGACGGTGCCGAGAATGAGCGCAACGCCCGAGCCCACGCCCGCCCAAATCTGCTTATAGGATATAATGCTGTTTCTTTCGTCAATGTTTTCGCTCATCGAGGTGATGATACCGAATATCGGCACGTCGCAGAGGGTGTAAGCGGTATCCCAGAGTATATATGAAACAGCGAGCCAGATGAGCTTCGCGTTTTCGCTGAAGTTATTGGGAATGGCGAAGAGCATGACGGTGGTCAGCGGGATAAATACAAGCGATATCCTGAGCCACGGGACAAACTTCTTGCCGCTCTTGAATTTTACTTTGTCGAACAGCACGCCGAAAATAGCGTCGTTGACCGCGTCCCATACCTTGACCGCGAGCATGATTCCCGCAGTTTTGACAAGTCCGCCGATAGAGAGCATGAGGTAGGTCGTCAGGAAAGAGGCAACAAGGTTATATATCGCGTTCTGTCCGCAGAAGTAGAGATAGTAGCTCAGTCTCTCCTTCGGTTTTGTAGACCAGCCCTTCGGGGTGGATGTGATTTTTTTGATAAGATTCGACATTTTTTGTAACCCCTCCGTTTTTTGTGGATTTCATATTGAAAATCCGTTTTCAGTCAAATAATACTGTACCATATTTACAATAATCAGTCAATGAAAATTTAATTCTAAACCCCCGATTTCTTGACCGCCGGGGTGTAAAAATGTATAATAACCGAAAGCGCGGAGGATGATAATATGATTTTTAAAAGACTGACAAATTCAGAAGATAAAATATATGAAAAAGCGATGGAGCTCTATTCAAAGAGCTTTCCTATATATGAACAGCGGCTGCCCGAAATGCGCGGGAGAGGCTACGGCGCGCAGGCACTCTCCTTCTCGGCGAGCGCAAAAAGACGGTCATTCTCGGAATCGACCCGCCTAAGGACGAAGTATCCGCCCGCCGCAAGACTTTTTATGAGCGCGCCGGGTACAAGAGCTAATCCGTTCGAGCATATCCACCCGCCGTATCACAGCGAATATAAGGGTCACAGGCTCGTTGTCATGACCTGCCCGGCGGCGATAAGCGAGAATGAATATAAGAATTTTAACAGCTATCTTGAAAATGTGGTTATGAAAAAATAATATCACGGGGATTTTTTCGTCATTTTCAACAAACAACGACAAAATTTTTTGTCATGTTAGGCTGAAATTCCGTGTTTACTTTTGACATCGGCTCTGCTAAAATGACCTTGAAAAAGGGGGCGGAGCAATGAAAGAAATAACCAACAAACCCGTGCCGCGACAATATGAGGAGCGGTTCGAAGAATTGACCCGCGGCGAAGAGGTTTTATTTATCGTCGTGGGTGACCTTGATTTAAAAGGCAAATATGCGGATTCAATGCTCGTTTTCACAAAAAACGGGCTTATTGCCTTTGACAGAAGCTTTGACGGCGGCGTGTGCAGCATCGCCTATAATGAAATGGAGTCGGCGGATGTCAAGCGGCTCTACGGCAACGCGCTGTTTCGAGTCAGATTTTCAAACGGAAAGAGAAAGCCGCTCATGCGCTTCTCTTATGCCGCCGCCGAGGTTGCGGACGCAGGCGCGGTGTTCGTGAACTCGTTGAAAGAACACGGCTATTCCGACGAAGACGCGGAGGTCGTGAAATCCGTCTATCTCAAGCAGCGCTCCTTTTGCCCGAAGTGCGGACGCAAATTGCCCTCGCCCGATGCCGAGTGCCTCAACTGCTCCGGCAAGCGCAAGCTTATCACAAAATTTTCGGGCTATGTCAAGCCCGAAACAAAGCCGCTGATAGTGTGCATGATTCTATCCGTGCTCACAACGGCGTTCTCGCTCGTCCCGCCGTATATCACAAAGATAATGGTCGATGATGTTATCCCGCAGAAATCGTCAAAACGGCTTATGGCGGTCATTTTGCTTCTGCTTGGGGTGTACGTTCTTCAGTATGTGATAAACGGTTTTCGGGCGTATAAGCTCAGAATATCCGGCGACAGGATAGTCTTAAATCTCAAGAAAGATATATATGAAAAGGCGCAGTATCTGCCGATGAGCTTTTATGACAGGATATCGACAGGCTCCGTCATAAACCGCGTCAACTCCGACGCGACGGTGATACAGAATTTTATAATGAAGATAACCCAGGAGGCGGTCATTCAGGCGTTTACGCTCGTGGGGCTGATAGTCATAATGTTCATGATGAGCTGGCGATTGGCGCTCTTCTCGCTCATTCCCGTGCCGATAGTCGTGTTTGTCGGCAAGCGGTTCGGCAAGGTGCTCGGACCCAAATATATGCGCATGTGGCGGCGCTCCGCGTCGATCTCTTCGATGCTCGCCGACACGATACCGAGCGTGCGAGTGATAAAAGCTTTCACGAACGAGCGAAAGACGGTCAAACGCTTCAATGCCTACTGCGACGAATGGTTCAAGGAGGACAAAAAAGCCGCCGTGCCCTCTGCGGTGTTCCCGTCGGTGATAACATTCCTCGTGACCTGCGGAACGCTTGTCATATGGTTCATGGGCGGTAATCTCGTCATCTCCGGCAGCAGCGAGGTTTCGCTCGGTCTGCTCGTGTCGTTCATCTCATACGCGAGCATGTTCTATAACCCGGTCAACTTCTTTGCGAATATCGGCGACACATACCAGAACACATTGGCGTCCGCCGAAAAGATACTCGATATCCTCGATGCCGAGCCCGAGCACGATTTCGGTCAGGGCAAAGAGCTCAAGCGCATTGAAGGCAAGATTGAATTCAAGAATGTCAACTTCGCGTTCGACCGCTCGAAGAAAGTTCTTTCAAATATAAATCTGACTATAGAGCCGGGCGACATAGTCGGCATAGTCGGAACGACGGGCTCCGGCAAATCGACGCTGATAAACCTGCTGATGCGCTACTATGACGAATACGACGGAGAGATACTCGTCGACGGAATAAACATCAGGGACATCGACCTGAGATATTACAGAAACTCGATCGGCTTCGTCCAGCAGGAGCCGCTGATGTTCAGAGACACGATATATAATAATATCGCCTATGGCAGCGCGGATGTCCATGTTGAGCAGGTGCTCCACGCGGCGGAGGTCGCGAACGCGGACGGCTTCATCCGCCGCATGCCCGATGCATACGACACCATGCTCGGCGAGCGCGGAGTCGGACTCTCCGGCGGCGAGAAGCAGCGCGTGTCTATAGCCCGCGCGGTGCTCAAAAATCCGAGCATACTCATCTTCGACGAGGCAACGGCGGCGGTCGATTCCGAGACCGAGAATCTTATTCAGGGCGCGATAGAGAGACTGATATCCGGGCGCACAACGCTCATGATTGCCCACCGTCTTTCAACTTTGCGCAAGGCGAACAAGATAGTTGTCGTCGATCACGGCGAGATAATCGAATGCGGTACTCCCGAAGAACTCATGGCGCTCAAGGGCAAGTACTACAAGCTCATTGAGATCCAGTCCATGGGCGAACAGCTTCAGAAGAAAAAAGCCGCCGAGAATTTTGAATAAGGGGGGAGCGCAATGCCGAGATATATTGACGGACCGGAAGTGAAATTCACTCGCCGGGACGGGATTTTCGTCGATGCCGAGTTTTACTCAGGCGAGAAGTTCGAGGGACTCGAACTGCACAGAATGTTCCCCATAACCGGACTCAGCAGATACATTTCGCTGATCGACAGCGAGGGCGAGGAGATAGCGGTGATAAGAAACATCGACAATCTTCTGCCGGAGTCGAAAGAGGCTGTCGAGCAGTGCCTCGACGAATACTATATGATCCCGCGGATAAAGCGATTCATAAAGATGCGCGAAAAATTCCTTATCTGGATGTGGACGGTCGAGACGGACAGGGGAATATGCACTTTTGAGATAAGAAATCATCTCACGGCGGTAAAGCCGCTCTATGACGGGCGCATATTGATAAAAGACGCGAACGACAACAGGTACGAGATACCCGATGTCCGCAAGCTCGACAAGAAGAGCCGCAAGATGATAGATCCGAAAATTTAATGAGGAGAATGAATATAATGAAACTTTTGATAGCTATTGTTAATAATGATGACAGCGCGGTTGTTTCCTCGGCTCTGACCAAGGAGGGCTACACGGTTACGAAACTCTCGACCACGGGCGGATTCCTCATGGTCGGCAACACGACATTCCTAATCGGCGCGGACGACGACAAGGTCGCGAAGGCAAAGGAGATAATCAAGGAGTATTCGCAGCGCAGGATGCACACCGCCGCCTCTACCGCCGCATTCGGCAGCGGACTCGCCGAGGGCGATCTCGGTTCGGAGGTCGCGGTTGGCGGAGCTATTGTGTTTGTGCTCGATGTTGAGAGCGTCGAAAAATACTGATAGGGGAGAATGAAATGAGCTTCACTGTCAATATCTACTACACCGGCAAAAACGGCAGCGCAAAAGAGTTTGCACGCGAAATGACGGAGAGCGGGCTTGTGAATAAAATAAGAGCCGAAGAGGGGAACGAGAGATACGAATATTTCTTTCCGCTTGACGACCCGGAGACCGTGCTTTTGATAGACAGATGGCGCGATCAGCAGGCGCTCGACGCCCACCACAAGTCCGAGATGATGGAAGAGATAGCGGCACTGCGCGAAAAATACGCCCTGCGCATGCGCGTAGAGCGATATACGGAACTTTAATAAACGCCCTCCGTTCAAAATGAAAAGACTTTGCGTGAATTGGGACTTGTCGCAGAATCTATTTAGGCGCCCCTGTAAGGGGAGCTGGCTCGGCGTAAGCCGAGACTGAGGGGTTAGCCCGCCCTGCTTAAAATAATAAGTATATGTGCACGATATCGCTACAGCTGTTTATTGCGATATTTATACTCGCAAAGCCGTTTCGCTGCCTATCCATCCATCAAACTATAAAGAATGACCGACCGCAGCATTTTTTTGCTGCGGTCGGTCATTGTTCTGCGAACGCTGCCTTTTGGCGTGGTTCGCTCGGTTCGGATGCTTTGGCGGTGCGTTTATCCCGCGTAGAAGAAATCGTCTATCATCTCCTCCACATGGACGGGGGAGACATCGTTGCGCTCGAGCATGGAGACAAAGTCCCTCAGCTTTTTTCTGCTGAAAGAGATGTCGGGAAAACTTGTTGTTTCATTGAATCCGTTTTCCGTGACGGTCATCACTATGCCATAGGAAATACGGCCGCCCGAGGCGGTTGAACTTTTTCTTGCTTCGGAGGCGCACTGAGCATCGGAGATTGCCGCATATCCGATGTCGTCCGTTTCGCATCCTGCCGGACGGCAGATGCCGTCGGTGATCTCAAATCTTACTTGCCGCATTTGTTCACCCTCAGTTACTACGCTGATTGAGAATAATTATATGTGATTTTGATTCACTTTGCAATAGCTTTTGTAAAGAAATTTTGATTTTTTATGAATTTTTATTGATTTTGTGCAATATTTTATGGTGTTCGACAAGAAAAAACAGGGAAGCGCGGCATATGTCGGCTTCCCTGCTTGATTTTCAGATGTCGAAAATGTTGAGTCCCGTCTGTTCGCTTATGCGCCTGCCAATGTCAATGTCAAAAATTTTGATGAACATTTCGCAGGTCGCACTGATCACCGCTTCATTCAGGTGACCGCCGATGACGGCGCCTTTTTCGTCCGCGAACGCGGCGTGGAGGTGGAGATAAGGCTCGCCGTCCTTGCGACTGAGATTGCCGTTTAACGAGACAAGCTCGAGCGGCTGAACAAATGTCAGACTGTGGTATTTCTGCTCTTCGAGGTCGTATAGCCCGAACACCGCGCGCCCTACCGCTCCGATAGCTGATATCTCGGCAAAGCGGATATCTTCGTCCTTTGCTATCTTCAGCACCGACGCGATTATTTCCTCGCCCGGGTCAAGCCTTACCGCGAGGACATCGCCTGTTTTTACATATTTCATGATATCCCTCCGTCAAATTTTATTCCCGCCGACTCGCGTATGCGCTGCATCGTGCGGCTCACAGAGAGCGCCGTTTCGCGCAGCTCTCTGTATTTTTCTCTGTTATTTTCCGGCTCTGTTATCAGCTTATAAAACGCGCGAGCCTCGTTGCCCATGAGCTCATCTTTCGGCGTGTCGCCGCAGATAATGCGGCTCGTCCCGTCGTTCATCACGAGTTCGATATCCGTGAGCTTTGAAATCGAGCCTATCTTTATGCTGCCGCGCTCGCCGATTATCTGCGAGCCCGCGTGATCCTGCCCGGTTTTGCAGCTTGTCATTGTTATCGCGGTGTTTTTACTTAGCATCGAGACGGCGGTTGCCGCGTCAGCTCCGCTTTCGAGAAATGCCGATACTGCCGAGACGGTTTTCGGCTCGCCGAACAGATCGATTGCAGGATAGACGCAGTAAATGCCGAGATCCATGAGACTGCCCGTAGCCATGGCGGGGTTGAAAATATTCGGCAGCTCGCCGCGAAGATAGGCGGGATATTTTGACGAATACTGCGAAAAATCAAAATGCGCAGTCCAGACCTTGCCGATGTCCCCGAGAGCTTCTCTGAGCGCCGCCCGCACGGGCGAGTGCATATACATTATAGCTTCGATATATATGAGCTTATTTCCGTCCGCGATTTCGCAGAGCTCCGAAAATTCGTCGGGCGTCACTGTTATCGGCTTTTCGCAGATGACATGCTTTCCGCTTTCGAGCATTTTTTTGCTCTGAGTATAATGCAGGGCATTTGGGCTCGCGATATAGACGCACTCGGCAGGGGAGGCGGCGAGCTCGTCAAGCGAGGTGTATACTGTACTTATCCCGTTCTCTTTTGCGAATTTTTCTCCGCGCTCGTGCGAACGCGAATATACGGCGAAGAGTTCAAAATCGGGCGTGAACTTCAACCCGTCGATAAAGCTTTTGACTATCCAGCCCGTGCCGATGACGGCTAATTTCATATTTTTTCCTGCTTTCTCAGACCCTGCGCGCCATGACCGTGCAGACGCGCAGAGGGAATATGATATCAAATTTGTTCTTTTTGTAGAAATTTATTGCGTTGGTGTTATATGAATCGACCACCAGCATAACGCCCTTGCAGCCGATCTCTCTGAGATGCTCGGTCAGAGCCGCGAACAGGCGGGTGCCTATGCCGCAGTGCTGATAGCCGGGCTTTATATTGATGTGCATATGCGCGGGATAGCTTCTTGCGAATAGCGCGGGGCCGTTTACGGACGCCCACGACTCAATTATATCTCCTTTTTTACAGCCCTTGACGCGCGGGAGATATTCGGCTTTGAATATGCGCTTGTATTTTTGATAGTCCGGCGCGCAGAAGATATAGCCGACCGCGCTGTCCGTGTCCTCATCGACGGCGATGAAGCAGTGCTCTGCCTCGCGGTCTATATAGTAGTCGCAGAAGGTCGCGAGCAAAAAGCGCATCGACTTTTCTTCGCGCGCGTTTCTGCCTGCCGTGTCAAGACAGATATTGCAGACATCGTCCCGATATTTTTCGCTGTAATTTGTGATGATTATAGCCATATTTTACTCCTCAAAATCAATGTGGATATGGTTTTCGCCTTCCCAGAGTTCATATTCGCAGTCGCTGCCGTAAGTGAACCACGCCTTTTGCGGAACGGTTACATAGAAGTCCATCTCGCGCTCCGTTCTGATAAACGAGACGGCTATTTCGCCGCGCACCGTCGTTATGTGACCGCTCGCGCGGTTGAGCCCGTCGGGAATCTGCGGAGCAATGACGATTTTTTCATAGCCAGCCGAGTTTTTCTCCTGCGTGATGCCGAGAATGAACGAGAACAGATATCGCGTCACCGCGCCGAACATCGGGTGGCTGTGCGAGCGTTCGCCGTCCCAGTTCTCCCAGATGGTCGTCGCGCCCTGCTTTTTCATGTTATAGAATGAGCCTTTGCCCGTCGAAGTCAGCAGGCGGAAAGCCGTGTCGGCGCAGCCGCGCTCAAACAGTACGCGGGTGAGGATATCTGTACCGAAAATGCCGGTGTCAAAAGCATCTGCGGCGTCGTATTTCTTTTTTGTATTGTTGAAAGCGCGCTCGCCGCCGAGACCGATATCGATAGCAAAGCTGTTTGCACCCTGCGCGTCGCCGATAAACGAGCCGGTCTGCGGGCTGTAATATGCGTTGAGAATAGCCTGCTTCTTTTCTTCTATGCGCTTTTCGAGCATGGCGGCAGTTTCGCTTTCGCCGATAGCCTCCGATGCTTCTTTTGTCATCATCATCTGCTTGACATAGAGCGCAGTGTTGACGAATGGCTCGCATATTGTTATTTGTTCGGGCGGGCACCAGTCGCCGAGGCACCAGCCGCCCTTTTCCTCGCGGCAGACGAGACCGCCGGAGCTTCGCGAGTCGAGATAATCAAAATACCGAAGAATCTTCGGCAGATAACGGCGGAAAGTCTCCTTGTCGCCGTATATTTTATACATCTCATACGGCACGACCGCTATCGCGCCGCCCCAGCCTGCGGGGCCTCCGCCGCCGCCCATGAAAGGCGCGGTGTGCTGGACGTGACCGTTTCCGATGTTCTGGCAGTCGGAGATATCCTCGAGCCACTTTTTATAGAATTTCTGCGAATCCAAAAGCATCATCGCCGCTTCGCAGCAGAGCTGACCGTCGCCTGTGTAGCCGAGGCGCTCTATATGCGGGCAGTCCGAGGGCACGCCCGAATGCATGTTGCTCAGCTGCGTTCTGATATATGCGTCGTAGAGCCAGTTGAGCATCTCGCTGTCCGACTCGAACGACGAGGTCACGGCGCAGTCCGAGTGGACTACTTCGCAGCGCACGGGCTCGGCGTTGTTCGTCAGCTCGAAATACCGAAAGCCGTGCCAGGTAAACCACGGCATGCACTCTTCGCCCTTTTTCGCGTTGCGATATTCGTCTTTTTGAATCTGCCCGCGGTCGCAGGAGTCGAAATTCAGCGTGCCGTCCGGGTTTATTTCCTCGCTGCATCTGACGGTTATATTCGCGCCGTCAACCGTTGCCGCAATAACCGGATAGCCCGAAATATTCTCGCCCATGTCATATATCGAAACTTCGCCGAGGTCAAGGAGCTTCGCGGGCTTTATCACGCGCTCCGCTCTGTCCGCCGGGCAGTCCTGAACGAAAAACTGAGTCTCATGCGCCGGGGCTTTGATAACATTTTGAAAGCCGCTGTTCGCCGTCAGCTCGTCTGCAAGGCTCATATCGTGAACCTCGCCGAAATATATATTATTTTCAATAATGCGGCTCTGCTTCCATTCAAGGTTCTCATCGGAAACAAAAGTATATTTTTTGCCGCTTTTATTCTCGGCGTCGATTTTATAGCAGAGTTTTATGTCGCCGTATTTCGCGAACCCCTCGGCGCTGCGCTTCTGCTGGGCGAACCAGCCGCAGCCGAGAATGACGCAGATATCATTTTCGCCGTCAATAACAAATTTGGATATGTCATATCTCACGGCGTATGTGCGGTAAGACAGCTCGTCTAAGATAGGATATTCAAACGCCGTCAGATCGCGTTTGCAGTATTGACTGTTGACGGGGACGAATTTGTCCTCGGACACTTCACGCCCGTTTATCCACAGGCGAAAGAAGCCGAGCCCGCAGATGGTTATCTCCGCTTTCTTCGGCTCTTCGATGAAGAAACCGCCTTTTATAACCGGCGAAGTGCAGCCGCTGTCGCAGGTAACCCATTGCGCATTCCCGAAAAGTTCGCTGAAGTTCATGTTATTCCTCTCCCTCAAGTTGAGCTTTTCTGTTTTCGAGCTCTTCCCACTGCATCATGAGCTCGGTCTGCTCGTCGTTGAGCTTGCCGAGCGTTTCCGTCAGCTCCATGACGCGCGCGTAATCTGCCGCCGCTTCGGGGGTTGACATCTCTTCGTTCGTTTTTGCTATCAGCCCGTCGAGCTCGTTTATCCGCTCTTCGCATTTCTTTATCGCGGTTATCGTGCGGCGCAGCTCGCTCTCGCGCTCCTTGCGGCGCTTGTAGTCCTCGCCGCCCTTGCCCATGGTCTTTGTCGCTTTCGGCTTCTCCACGCTCTGCTCGGCAATTTTCGCCGCGTAGTCGTCGTAGCCGCCCTCGAAGCTCTCCGCGCCGTTCATGCCTATCGACAGCACGCGGGTGGATAATTTATTTATAAAATATCTGTCGTGGGACACGACGAGCATCGTGCCGCCGAAATCGAGCAGAGCCGCCT
>ULMI01019655.1_pt1 | contig 18349 bp, 17 predicted proteins | sample 1951631 | NCBI WGS metagenome assembly ULMI01 (sample SAMEA4835548, study PRJEB28245) | human gut metagenome | biome: gut microbiome; material: fecal sample | place: Denmark | collected 2008 | reverse complement strand
TATAATAGCACGTCATTTTCGGGATGTCAACACCCTTTTTTCGGTTTTTTTACACACTTTTTTCAGGCGGTTTGTGGTTCCTAACAAAAAGCAATAGATATTGTGGATTCTGTTTTTTCATCCTACAATATCTATTTGCTGATATTTTTATGTCATTTTAATTTTTTATACATTTTAGAAAACTCCGGCAAATATCTGTACCAGAAGATTATGCTGATAGAGGAATGCGAGGAACTCATTTTCTCCGATATATGTCACCAGCCGCGTGCCCAAATCTGTGGCTGCCATAATATGTATCAGATAAAATACCACCCAGACAATGAGAAATCCCTTTATGCTGCCTGCCAGCATTCCAAGGAACCGGTTGATTCCTTTCAGAACCGGAAGCTTCACCACCAGATCCAGCACATTCAAAATAATATGAAGAACCAGATATACCACCACATATGTCACTATGCAGGCAATCAGGCTGATGATAAAATGCGTGATTTTTTGTGCCATTGCCTGATAAACTCCGCTATCTGCCAGTGCCTGATGGACCGCATCACTTCCCGCTTCTGCCGCTTTGTCCATAAGGGCATCCAGTTCTCCGCCACTGATACCATTTTCTTCTAACTGCTGTCTGGTCTCTTCGGACTTCTCCTGTGCTTCCCGGTCCAGCCGGTCCTGCGCATTTTTTTCCACATGCTCTAAGCATTTCTCCGTGATTCTCTCATCCAGCTCTGTGTTTTCTTCTATATAGGTTGTAATCTTTGGAGCTGCAACTGGCACCACTGCAAGGGTGATAATCATTGCAAGCAGGGAGAATACTATTTTTATAAATCCACGGAAGTATCCCTCCAGGGCACATACTACCAGGATTCCAATCACACATATCAATAACCAATTCACTTCAGTCTTACCTTCTCTGTTGTTCCTTCCATTATAAATATATAACCATTCTGGCTGCCGTCTGAAATCACATCATACAGTGGTGTATCAAATGTATAGGAAAATTTCTTTACACCATATGTATTGTAAATCTGACACTCTGTGGCGTTCCGGATACAGATTTCCCCATTTCCAAGGAAGTCCACATTTTCATAATCCATGGTAAAATCCTTGCTTAATACATGTTTGCCACCGGTATTATAAATTTCCATATGGCGGCTTTCTTCTGTGCTTTCGGTATCGGATTCTGCCTGCACATCATTATTGTAAATGATGCCAATATAATTTTCATTGGTAAATACGCTCTTTATTTCCTGGTTCAGCGCAATTTCATCATCCGGCTCCGGCTTCTGGGTACCGCTGAATAAAATAATTTTGGAATCGCCAAATGCCACCAGACGGTTGTTATCGGTAAATTCTATCTGTGGTATTATCACATCCGGATAGTCAAAGCTTCCTACCATATAATCAATCTCATTTTGTCCTACTGAGCCAAAATTGTAACATTTGATTGTGCTGCATACTTCTCCATTATTGACCGTAAGCATGGATACCGCCAGCTTCTTTCCGTCATTGCAAAGGGAAATGTCCAGCGGATAGCCGCTTTTTTCTGTATAGAATGCGCCGGACACCAGATTTTTGCCATTTTTGTCATACATACGGATGTAATTCTCTCCGTCACTCTCCATCCATACTGCCACAACGCCCTGGTTGGCTACGCTTATTCTGGAGATGTTCATCGGTGTCTCAATTTTGCCCTGCATTCCCGCCTGATTCATGATATAGATTTCAGTTCCGCCCTTATCTGCCAATGCCACATAATCCTCACAGACATCTGCCATTGGTTCTTTCATCTCATAGGTCTGGTTCCAGTACACTTCATCATTGGCGTCGGTATAAATTGCCCCATCGTTACTATATTTGATAAAACCATTTCCATATGCAAGAAACTGGCTTCCAGCAGTGTCCTGACGTTCCACGCTTTTTTCTACCGTGTAACTATTATATTTCCGCAATTTCTGAAAAAAGAAAATCCCCAATGCCACAACAACCGCCAGCGCCAGCAACAACAATATGATTTTTATTATTTTCAAACGATGTTTCCGTATTTTGGTATTCAGTTCTTCTTCGTCTGTTTCGATGGTACGAAACTGTGTTTTATCTGCCATTTCTGTTTCTTAACTCCTGCTGTTCTCTTCACTCTTCTATTGATTATAGCCTATATTCCATGTTTCGGCATTATTTTTTTCTTATGGAAGTATTAATTTTTCGCCAACCTTTATATTATCAACATTTTCAATCCCATTTGCCGCACACAAATCTGCCACATGGGAAGCATCCTGATATATCTTTTTACTGATGGAAATCATGCTGTCTCCCGGCTGCACAATATAATAGCCCTGCTGCAATATAATTTCCGCCTCGGACTTGGGCTGTGTACTTGCGGATGCCGCCTGGTCAGATGTATTATCCGGTGCTGTCGTGCTGTCCGGTACTGCCGTGCTGTCCGGTGCTGCCGTGCTGTCCGGTGCTGCCGTGTTATCCGGTGCTGCCATGTTATCCGGTGCTGCTGTGTTGTCCGCAACCTGTAAGTTTTCTGCATTCTCTTTTTCCGTTGGTTCTACCTGTCCCGCAAGGTCCTCGATGACCAGCTTTGTCTGGGTTTCCGTATCCAGTGCAGGGTCTGTTCCTGATGAATCATTTTTCTGTTCCATGACACTGACCGCAGTTTCTAATTTCTTCATTTTCTCATAATTATTGAACATGCTGATGCCTACAACTATGATTGCAATGACCACCAGAAGACCACTTCCATAAACCAATGAATGAAATGCCGGCAGTTGAAAATTCTTTTTGGGTCTGTTTAAAACCAGCTCCCGGTAGTTTTTTAATGCCTCATCCCGGACTTCCTCCGGTTTCACTTCCTGCGGTGTGTCTTTCCGCGATACTATCATATACTCCTGCATCGCCTGGTTGCGTTCATAATAGATATAATAGCCTTCTTTTTTATGAACGGCTCCCTCTTCATATATGTATAACGTTTCTTCTTTTTCCAGGGAATCCGACAGCAGCAGAAGTCTATTGTTTCCACCAAAGAAATTTTTCAGTATCCGTTCCAGTTCCGGTGTCAGGCAGGGTGCTGTCCCCTTCTCATCATAAAACCAGCCCAGCAGTGTGCTTCCGTCAAAATAGCGTTTAATTAAGGAGCATATTTCTGTCCGGATTTTCTCCTGAAAGACCGGAGCTTTCCCACAATATGCAATTTCCGGCAATTCAAATGCCCCATTTACATAGATATTCGTGTTTTTGCCATGGGTTTCGGTTCTGCCCACCAGAATGCATACCCTCCGTTCATTCATTCCGAGAAATGCCGGATGCAGATAGGTGTATACATAATCTTCTATGAAAATGTGTTTTTCACCCTCTGGCGTCCCTATCTGGCGGAAATTTCGTGGAAACGTTGCCGTATCCTCCGCCTTCTCGTTCGTTCTTCTATTTTCTGTCACTATATTTCCTGTTGCGGTATTTTCTGCCGGCGCATTTCCTGTTGCTGAATTTTCTATTTCCTTCCGTTGTATAATCTCTATCACGTCTGCCGCCCCTTTCCTCTTGTCTTGGGACAACCATAACACAGAGGCGGCGGATTTTTTGCCATATCATGGATGGCGAAAAATGAAGTTTTTGACAGGTTTTTACGAAAAAAGCTGCCACTTTTTCAGTGACAGCTTTCCTTTTTGTCCTTTTTAGTTTTCTTTTACAAAGGCTTTTACCTTTTTGTAGATACTTTCTGCATCCAGTCCGTATTTTGCAATCAGTTCCGGTGCCGGGCCCGACTCACCAAAGGTATCATTTACGCCAATACGGAGTACTTTGGCCGGTGCTTTCTCGCAAAGGACTTCACATACAGCACTTCCAAGTCCACCGATGATGGAATGTTCTTCTACGGTTACGACTTTGCCTGTCTTAGCTGCTGATGCAGCAACTAATTCTGTATCGATTGGCTTAATGGTATGGATGTTGATAATCTCTGCATCAATGCCATCTGCTGCCAACATTTTCTCTGCTGCTAATGTCTCGCTTACTTCCAGTCCGGTTGCAAAGATGGTAACATCTTTTCCTTCTTTTAAGACGATTCCTTTGCCGATTTCGAATTTGTAATCTTCGTTATCGTTAAATACAGGAATTGCAAGTCTGCCAAATCGGAGGTAAACCGGTCCTACATATTCATATGCCGCTTTTACTGCAGCTTTTGCTTCAATATCATCACTCGGATTGATCACTACCATTCCAGGAATTTCACGCATCAGTGCAAGGTCTTCTAAGCACTGGTGGGTTGCACCGTCTTCTCCTACAGAAATTCCGGCATGGGTTGCACCGATTTTTACATTCAGGTGTGGATATCCGATTGCGTTACGCACCTGCTCATAAGCACGTCCTGCTGCAAACATTGCAAAGGAGCTCATGAACGGAACCTTACCGCAGGTAGAAAGTCCTGCTGCGATTCCAGCCATATTTGCTTCTGCAATTCCACAGTCTAAGAAACGTTCCGGAAATGCTTTCTTGAAGATTTCCGTCTTGGTTGCACCTGCCAAATCGGCATCTAATACTACAAGGTCTGTGTGTTCCCTGCCCAGTTCTACTAAAGCATTACCGTAGCTTTCTCTTGTTGCAATCTTCTTTACTTCTGACATAATGCTTCACCTGCTTTCTTCAATTCTTCCATTGCCTGTTCGTACTGCTCGTCATTTGGAGCTTTTCCATGCCAGCCCACCTGATTTTCCATAAAGGAAACTCCTTTTCCTTTGGTGGTCTTTGCGATGATTGCAACCGGCATGCCTTTTACTTTCTTTGCTTCTGCAAAGGCATTACGGATTTCTTCCATATCATTTCCATTGATATTGATTACATGGAAATTGAATGCTTCAAATTTCTTATCAATCGGATATGGAGAACATACTTCTTCTACCGTTCCATCTATCTGAAGGTTATTGTTATCTACGATTACGGTCAGGTTGTCTAAGTGATGTGCGCCTGCCCACATAGCAGCTTCCCAGATTTGTCCTTCCTGAATCTCACCATCACCACACATTGCATATACCTGGTAATCCTTATCATCCATCTTACCAGCCTGTGCCATTCCTACTGCGCAGGACAATCCCTGTCCTAAGGAACCTGCAGACATATCAACACCCGGAATATGTTTCATATCCGGATGTCCCTGTAAATAAGAACCTGTATGACGCAGTGTCACAAGATCTTCTACCGGAAAATATCCTTTGTGTGCCAGTACAGAATATAATGCCGGAGCTACATGTCCTTTCGACAGCACAAATCTGTCGCGGTCTGCCATCTTCGGATTCTTCGGATCCACATTCATCTCTTCAAAATACAGATATGTCATAATATCTGCTGCGGAAAGTGATCCGCCTGGATGTCCGGATTTTGCACTGTGCAATGCCGTAACAATACTTTGTCTTACTTCATTTGCCTTTTTTTCCAACTCTGCATTCGTCATTTTACTTAACCTTTCTCATGAATAAGCTTGTTTGTATCCATTACAACTCCACACGTCCCTCTAACGCGCGAAGTAATGTTACCTCGTCAATGTATTCCAAATCCCCTCCCACAGGGACGCCGCTGGCAATTCTTGAAACCTTGATTCCGGTCGGTTTCACCAGCTTGCTGATATACATTGCTGTTGTCTCTCCCTCTAAACTTGAATTGGTGGCAATAATGACTTCTCTTACATCACCCTCCAGCCGATGTATCAGCTCCTTGAGTTTAATGTCATTCGGTCCGATTCCAAGCATCGGAGATATTGCCCCATGAAGTACATGATATACTCCTTCATATTTTCCAGTTTTCTCATAAGCTGCCAGATCCCTGGTGTCCTCTACTACCATGATTACGCTGTGATCCCGCTGGGGATTTTTGCATATCGGGCAGAGTTCATCATCGGTCAGGGTCAGGCACTCTTTGCAGTAGTGTATATTCTGTCTTGCATCTAATATGGAACGACTTAATTTTTCCACATTTTCTTCCGGCATATTCAAAATATGAAATGCCAGTCTCTGCGCCGACTTTGGTCCAATTCCCGGCAAGCCGGAAAGTTGTTCTATCAGACGGCTTATCTGGCTGCTGTAATAGTCCATTCTGTTTCCTCTTCTCCTTCAGCCGATTAGAATGGGAATCCACCGCCAAGTCCACCCATGCCGCCGGTAATCTTGGACATGGACTGCTGGGAATATTCTTCTATCTGGCGCAGTGCCTCATTGGTTGCTGCCATAATCATGTCTTCTAACATTTCTACATCATCCGGGTCAACTGCTTCCGGATCAATCTTTACTTTGGTTACTTCTTTCTTACCGGAGACTGTAACCTCAACTGCACCGCCACCTGCTGCGGCTGTTACTTCTTTCTCCTCTAACTCCTTGGATGCCTCTTCCATCTGGCGCTGCATCTTCTGTGCCTGTTTCATAAGGTTTCCCATATTTCCCGGCATTCCGCCCGGAAATCCTCCGCCTCTTTTTGCCATGTTTCCATTTCCTCCTGTATTTTATTCATCTTCAATGGTTATATCCATATTGATTATCTGTGACAAATCCACATAGGATTCTTCAAACGGACGATTCGACTGATTCTGCTGAATCTGAATCTCCACTTCTTTTTCTATATAATCAGAAATCACCTGTCGGATTTCATTTCTGTGGTCTTCCTCTTCCACATAGCCTGCTGCAACCGGGTCATCCAACACAATCATCAGACGGTCATCTCCGCCAAGACTTAAATGCGCCGACTTAAGATAGGTGCGCACCACGCCGCTCATCTTCGGCAGAATGGAATTCCAGTTCTTTACAATCTGTTCCACGTCTTCCGGGATTGCTTTTGGCATTGGCGGACGGCTGACCGGTGCTGCTGCCTCGGCCGGCTGTGTCGCGGTATTCACCGGTGCTGCCGTGGGAATTCCCTGCTCCATCTTCTTTTCTAACTTTGCTAACCGGTCTGTAATGGAATCCATGTTGGTCTCCATTGCAGGTTTACATAATTTAATTATTGCAATTTCAATTAAGATTCGTTTCTGGGAAGAATATTTTACCTGATTGGACAGTTCCGAGAAAATCCGGATATACCGCATCAGTACATCTGCTTCTACCAACCGGGCTTCTTCTTTTAAAAGTGCCATGTTCTCAGAAGACATATCTAAGACTTCTTCCATATCGTCTGAGCCTTTTAACAAAAGCAGGTTTCTTAAATACCAGGTAAAGTCATTGACAAACTGTCCTAAATCTCTTCCCTCGATGACCAGCTCTTCTAACTGTGAAATAGCTCCTGCCACATCTTCTGCCAGCACTTTCCGCAGTAATTTAGAAAAGACTTCCGTATCTACTGCACCCAGCACCTCTAACACATGGTCATAGGTCAGCTTCTGTCCCAGATAAAAGGCGATGCACTGGTCTAAAAGGCTTAAGGCATCCCGCATGGATCCGTCTGCCGCTTTGGCAATATAGCGGATTGCCCGTTCTTCCACTTCCACATTTTCCTTTTCCATCAGTTCCATCAGGCGGTCTGATATGGTTTCAATGGAAATTCTCCGGAAATCATACCGCTGACATCTCGAAAGAATCGTAATCGGTATCTTATGGGCTTCCGTGGTTGCCAGTATAAAAATGACATAGGAAGGCGGCTCTTCCAGGGTCTTCAACAATGCGTTAAAGGCTCCGATGGAGAGCATGTGCACCTCGTCTATGATATAAACTTTATATTTTCCTTCTGTCGGGCGATATGCTACCTCTTCCCGGATTTCACGGATATTATCTACACCGTTATTGGATGCCGCATCAATTTCGATAACATTCATGGAACTTCCTGCCGCAATTGCTTTACAGCTTGCACATTCTCCACAAGGGCTTCCATCTACGGGATGTTCGCAGTTGACTGCCTTGGCAAATATTTTTGCGATGGTTGTCTTACCGGTTCCTCTCGTTCCACAGAACAGATATGCATGGCCGATACGGTCTGCCTTTATCTGGTTCTTTAAGGTTGTTACTATATGCTCCTGTCCTTTGACATCCGCGAATTCCTGTGGGCGGAACTTACGGTAAAGTGCCATGTATGACATCTATTCCATCCTCGCTTCTCTTAATCTCCAAAGCTGATTCCAATGGTCTTTGCTTCTTTAATCATCTGACAATCCGGGTCAACAGTCTTTAACTTGCCAGCCACATCCTTCAGTGGAACACGCTTTGTCTTATCATTAACCATCGCAATCATGTATCCGTAATCTTCATCAATGATTGCCCGGGCTGCTGCTGCACCAAGTCGTGTACAGAGTGCACGGTCATATGGGCATGGGCTTCCGCCGCGCTGGGTATGGCCCGGTACGGTTACACGTACTTCGGTGCCACTGCGTTTCTCAATCTGGTCTGCAATCTCATAGGATACAGACGGATATTTATAATTCTTTAGCTTCTCTTTGTATTCTTTCTTGGAAAGTGCTGCATCTTCCTTGGAAATAGCACCCTCTGCTACCGCAAGAATGGTAAAGCCTTTTCCATCCCTGGTTCTCTTATCTATTGCTTCGATGACTTTATCAATATCATATGGGATTTCCGGCAGTAATATGATATCTGCTCCACTGGCAACACCTGCGTACAGGGTCAGCCAGCCCACTTTATGTCCCATGACTTCTACGATAAAGACACGATTATGGGATGCTGCTGTTGTGTGTATACAATCAATGGCTGCACACGCCACGTTGATTGCACTGTAAAAGCCAAAGGTAATATCTGTTCCATAGATATCGTTGTCGATGGTCTTCGGCAGATGGATGACATTTAATCCCTCTTCCCGAAGGAGATTGGCAGTCTTCTGTGTTCCGTTTCCGCCAAGGATTACCAGACAATCCAGTTTCAGTTTATGATAGGTCTGCTTCATTGCTTCCACCTTATCCAGCCCGTTCTCATCCGGCACACGCATCAGTTTAAATGGCTGTCTGGAAGAACCTAAGATGGTTCCGCCCTTGGTAAGGATTCCCGAAAAATCCTTTGATGTAAGCAGGCGGTAATCGCCATAAATCAATCCCTTGTAACCATTATAAAAACCGTAGATTTCCAACTCATCCACATTATGACTTAATCCTTTTACCACGCCGCGCATTGCTGCATTTAATGCCTGACAGTCTCCGCCGCTGGTCAACATACCTATTCTTTTCATTTGCTGCATCCCTTTCTTTGCTTATTGTTGTGCATACGCCCACACATCCAAAATATATTATAATATATTTTTTTTTAGGGTACAAGCTATAATGCCTGCTTAAGCAATTTATTTACAGGCAATTACTTTTAAGATATAATCCCATACTCTCTTTGTGGAAGAAATGCTTAATTTCTCCTCTGTGGTATGAATGGCAATCATATCCGGTCCGATGGAGACAGCATCCAGTCCGTCAATCTTACCTGCTAAAATGCCACACTCAAGTCCGGCATGAATTGCTTCTACGGTCGGCTCTTTTCCATACATTTCCTTGAAAATGCGGACCATATCATCCCGGAGTACAGAATCCCTGCGGTATTCCCACGCAGGATAATTACCGGTATTGGTGACTCTTCCGCCAAACTCTTCCACCAGCGCAGCAATACGTTTCAAAAGATATTCTTTTGCGGTTCCCACTGCACTTCTTACGGCATACTGCAGAGTCAGCTTGTCTTTTTCCAGAGTCAGAACGCCAAGGTTTAAAGAAGTCTCTACCAGTCCCTTGATGTCATCACTCATGCGAAGAATTCCATTTGGAAGCAGGTTGATTAAAAGCACTGTTTTTCTTGCCGCAGCTTCTGTTAATACTTCCTTCTCACAGTTTTCTTCTACTGCTACGGATATCTGGATATCCGGATCACTGGTGGAAAATTCATGGGTGATTTTCTCTGCAATTTCTTCTATTTTATGGACAAGCTGTGTGGCATCTTCCTGTACCATAAGCTCTGCTGCACTTTCTCTTGGAATGGCATTCTGCTTATTTCCGCCGGATAATGCTGCTATCTGATAGTGGTATTCATCTTTTAATTCCAAAAGAATTCTTCCCAGTAAAATATTGGAGTTGGCTCTTCCTTTGTCAATTTCCACGCCGGAATGTCCGCCCTTTAAGCCTGCCACATGAATAGAAACAAGATTTCCTGCGCTCTTTTCCCATTCCACCGGAAGTTCACATACGGTGCTACATCCACCGGCACAGCTTACCAGCATAATTCCTTCATTTTCAGAATCCAGGTTCAGAAGCTTCTTTGCTTTCAAGTGTGAAACGTCCAGTGCTACGGCACCTTCCATGCCAACTTCTTCCGACACGGTACAGATAAATTCGATACGCGGATGTGCAATGCTGTCAGAATCCAAGATTGCCAGTGCATATGCAACTGCAATTCCATCGTCGCCGCCAAGGGTTGTTCCCTTTGCACTGATATAATCTCCGTTTACTTCCAGTGTCAGTCCGTCATTTTCAAAATCGATGGTGCAGCCCGGTTCTTTCTCGCACACCATGTCCATATGTCCCTGAATCATCAGTGGTGCAACGTCTTCATAGCCCGGTGCTGCCTCTTTGATGATAATGACATTTTTTACTTCATCCTGATAATATTCTAAGTTCCGTTCCTTTGCGAAGTTTACCAGATAATTGCTGATTTTCTCCTCTTTATAGGATGGACGGGGAATATTGCTGATTTCTTCAAAATAATGAAATACCTCTTTTGGTTCTAAGCCTGCTAATACGCTCATTATGATTCCTTCTTTCTTAATTTATTCTCATATACGATAAAATGGTTGTTATGCAGAATCTTGATATACTGGGACAGTCTCTCGTAAAGAGGTTCTGCCTTGTCACCGAATCTTTCTTTTACCAGTGTACCAATCTCATAGATGGTTTTCTTTCCATCCATCTGCTCCCACACGAAGCTGCCGAATTCATCCAGCTCGATATAGCTGTATTTCGGTTTCTTAAATAACACCTGTGCGATTTTGTTAAACACACCTTTGTTATGCATTTTTATTTCTATTTTGCCATCTTTGTTCTTATTACATTCAAATAATGTATTCGGACGTGGGATATAATCTAAATAATTGTCTTTTTTCTTTGCCATATTGCCTCCTGTTATCTTCGCTAGCAGTATAAAACATCTGCCGCCTTTTCGCAAGACGGCAGATGTAAGAACTACTTTATTCTGTTTTTAATTTTCTTTTTTCTTCTTTCCACGGATGAAAAGGATTAAAGTTACGGCAAGTAATGCAAAGAATACCAGTCCGCCAATGTTTCCTAAGCTGAAACCGAATATTGCAGATAAGTTAAATGCATCTGCAAAGGTCTCTCCCTTGAATGGAATGACTGCACAGACTGCAAGGAGAATTCCTACCAGTCCCTCTCCGGCAATCAGACCGGATGAGTAAAGCACTCCATTTTCCACTTTGCGTTTCTTCTCTTCTTCGGATTCACCCTTCTTCTTATCAAAGTATAAGCGGATTAATCCACCAACAATCATCGGTGTGCTTAAGTAAATCGGAAGGTAAAGACCTACTGCAAATGGCAATACCGGAATTCCAAGGATTTCTACTACTACTGCAATACCAACGCCTGCAAATACCAGTACCCAAGGAAGGTTTCCGCCCATAACTCCTTCTACTACCATCTTCATCAAGGTTGCCTGCGGTGCAGGGATTGCTGAGGAACCATAGCTCCATGCTGCATTTAACAGATATAATACTCCACCGATTGCAATAGCAGATGCTGCTACACCGATGATTTCACCAACCTGCTGTTTCCAAGGTGTTGCTCCTACCAGATAACCGGTCTTTAAATCCTGTGATGTATCTCCGGCGATTGCTGCGATGATACAGATGACAGAACCAATTGCAATAGAAGCTACCATTCCAGGCATTCCGATGGTTCCGGTTGCTTTTAAAATCATAGTTGTGATAAGCAGTGTTGCAATTGCCATTCCGGATACCGGGTTATTGGAACTTCCTACAATACCAACCATTCTGGATGATACGGTTGCAAAGAAGAATCCGAAGATTACGATAATAATTGCTCCAAGAAGGCTTACCGGAACTGCCGGAACCAGCCACATAATAATAGCCATGATTCCAATCGTAAGAATTACGATATTCATTGGAATATCTTTATTGAGGCGGCTGTTGTCACCATTTCCTTTGCTTCCGTAGCTCTTTAATGCCTGACGGAAGGTCTTTGCGATAAGTGGCAGATTCTTTACCAGGCTGATGATTCCGCCTGCTGCAACTGCTCCTGCTCCAATGTAACGGATATAGTTTGACCAGATTCCTGATGCGCCAAGTTCAGATACCGGAACGCTTGCCGGGAAAATGGTAAGGTCTGCACCAAAGAGTGCGATTAACGGCATCAGTACGAACCAGCCGATTACTCCACCCGCAAAAATGTAGGAAGATACTCTGGCTCCACAGATATAACCAACTCCAAGAAGTGCCGGAAGTACATCCATTCCGACTCCGGAACCCTTGTAAGATTTGATTTCATAAGTCACTTCACTCGGGAATACTTTCAAACCATCTGTGATGAATTTGTATGCTGCTGCAATTCCCAGACCGGCAAATACGGTACTTGCTTTTGCTCCGCCTTCTTCTCCGGCTACCAGTACTTCTGCACAGGCTTTTCCTTCCGGATAAGGAAGCTTTCCATGCTCCTGTACGATTAATGCACTACGAAGTGGAATCATGAACATAACTCCGATGACACCACCGATTAATGCAATCAATGCGATTTCCACTAAAGATGGCATGCTTGTACCACCTTCCTCTGCCCACATGAACAGAGCCGGGAGTGTAAAGATTGCTCCTGCTGCAAGAGACTCTCCGGCAGAACCGATGGTCTGTACCATGTTATTCTCCAGAATGGAGTCCCTTCTTAGAATTACGCGGATAATTCCCATGGAAATTACCGCTGCCGGTATGGATGCCGACACTGTCATTCCTACTCTAAGTCCTAAGTATGCGTTTGCCCCACCGAAAACTACGGCAAGCAGAATACCCAGAATAATAGAGACTGGCGTAAGTTCCGGCAAAACTTTGTCTGCCGGAATATACGGCTTGAACTCTTTTTCATTATTCATTTGTCTAATCCTCCTAGTTATGGTCACTATAACCAATATAAATATTATTATACGGGCATTTTCCAAGTCTGTCAATGAAATCTGCTTGCATCCGGCAGGAAAATATTGTATGATATATGTGCTATTGTGCAAAACACTTTACCACACGAATCCAACAAAGTGTATGCACTCTTTTTTATCTGGAGATGTATCGAAGTGGTCATAACGGGGCGCACTCGAAATGCGTTAGCCCTCCGGGGCACGCGGGTTCGAATCCCGCCATCTCCGTTTCATAAAAAGTGCCGGTGGAATATTCCATCGGCACTTTTTATACACTCCGGCACCTGTGTCCGGTATTATTTTTATTCCGGCAAATCCGGTATCAGTTCTACATAAATCTGGTCAAAGTATTTCTTTAATTCTTCCCGGATTCCATTTCTGATTCTGGTGAGGGACTGCATTGTAATAATATCGTTGGGGCTGTCTATGTATATTTCCACCCAGGTTTTTCGTCCGGTCTGGATGACATCCAAAAATTCTATCGTATAGGAACAAGTCTGCATATATTGTTCTGCAATGGAACGTATCTGGTCCATCACTTCCTGCTCCGGTGCAAAGAGCACCAGCTCCCTGAGTCCATGCAATATCATTTTCACCGGTTCTACAATTAGGATTAATGCCATCACAATTGCTACTACCGGGTCTATGTACGGTGCCAGCCATTCGTACGGTGTTTTCTGCAGAAGGAACTGTCCGAAGAATGCGGCGAATACGCCAAAGCTGCTGACTACATCTAATTTCCAGTTATACATTTCTGCTTTTACTACCACAGATGCATATCGTTTACTGAAATAATGAAGCAGGAAATAGATGATAAGACAGCCGGCAAACACACCAAACTCAAAGCCTGCAAGCTGGCTGGCATTTACCATATGTCCGCCATGCAGGATGCTCTGCACACTGTCGATTAAAAGCTGGATGGTAACTACTAAAAGTACACTGTACTTGATTACCAGAAATAGAGATTCCACCTGGGAAAATCCATACGGTCTGCGTTCCGTTACCGGCCGGTATAACAGTGGCACCAGCACCAGAAACGGTCCTATCATTATTAAATCTGTCACATCAAATACGCAGTCCATCAGTATTGCATGGGAATGGCTGATATATGCCATAACTCCTTCTGCCACTACAAAGAGTACACTTCCAATAAAGGACAGGTTTATCATTCTTTTTTCCAGTTTCATTTTACTGGCTGCATTCATTTCCATAATTACCGGTAAATCTTCATTGGCTGCACGGACTTTTTTTCGTTCCAGCATCTTCTTTCCTCCCATTTCAGGCTGTTCAAAAGCACATCAGGTATATTTATCCTCTTTAAAAAATCACATCAAAAACCGTCCCGCCAGACGGACTGGACTTAACTGTTATACTGCCATCATGCACTCTCACAATTTCATGAACCAGAGCAAGTCCCAGACCTACGCCCCCCAGTTCCCTGCTTCTGGATTTATCCACACGAAAGAATGGTTCAAACACGCGCTCCCGTAGTTCCTCCGGGATTCCGTTTCCTGTATCCTCTACCGACAGATAAACATGCTTTTCCTTCTGATACGCAGTAACTGTAACCTGTCCACCTGAATGATTATATTTTATTGCATTTTCAACAAGATTATATACCAGCCTGTAAATAAGAATATCACTTCCGACCATTGTTGTGTTCTTGCATTTTCCAGCAAGCTTTATATTTTTTTCCTGTGCCAGAGGTTCCAAATCTGCCAGTACTTCATCAACAAGAGCATCAACTGCAATTTTCTCATCTCTCCCCACCGTCTGAAGTTCGCTCATGTCAAGAAGTGTCTTTACCATCCTGCTGAGTCTGTCATTCTGTTCCGTAACCATCTTTATCGTCTGTAAAGTATCCGTATCATTGCCCGGATGTCTGGTGGAATTATATAAATCAAGCTGTACCTGTATTAAAGACAGCGGGGTCCGAAGCTCATGCGCTGCATTTGCAGTAAATTGTCTTTGTATCTCAAAGGCATCCGAAAGGCGTTCCAGCATTTTGTTATACGAAGTACTAAGCTGGTTCAGTTCTTTCACCTGGTTTTCTTCTATCCGTGAATCTGCCAGATTCTGTGCCTGCACTTCTTCGATTTTATCCGAAAACTCTCTAATCGGCCTGAGAGCACGTCCACTTATAAAATATGTAGCCACTCCACCAAGAAGTGCCAATAAAGTTGAAATTATCAGGCTGCTTTTTTTGTAATCCGTCTTATTGTTGTATACCTGGACTGAAAAATCATTTGCAAATTCATCCCACTTATCTTCCGGAATACTGATATATATTTCGTCTGATTCATTTTCATTCCCATCTCCCTGTGCATCAACAGCCTCCTGCAGGGAATCCATATAATACACACCGTTTTTATAGACCAGCATAGTCAGGCATCCACATATAACCGCAATATATAATGTAATGATACAGGTAAGCCTCCACTGCAGTGACATTCTTCTCATTTATCGGACTCCTCTCGTATTTTATACCCCTCTCCCACCTTGTTCAAAACCGGATCATATCCAAGCACGGACTTTAGTTTTCTTCTGAGTGACGACATATGCACTCTGATGGAGCCGCTAAAGCTATCCACGGATGCATCCCAGACATGCTCTATCAGTTCCTCCTGGCTGACCGGTCTGCCAAGATTAAGAAGAAGATATTCCAGAATACCATTTTCTTTTCTTGTCAGGGGAACCATTTTCCCTTTTGCATATGCCTCGCGTCTTATCGTATTGAACTTAATTTCACCGCTTTCCAGGCATATATCCTTCTGCACAAATTTTCTTCTTGTCAGGCTTCTGATACGTGCCTCAAGCTCCTGCAAATGAAACGGTTTTTCCATATAATCGTTTGCACCTGCATCCAGTCCCTCAACCTTATCGGCAATCTGTCCTCTTGCAGATAATATCAGGACCTTCGTCTCCTCATTTTTCTGTCTAAGTTCCCTTAAAATGTCCATTCCATCCATACCCGGCAGATTCAGATCCAGAACAATCAAATCATAATCCTCCGCCAGAATGCATTCCAGTACCTCTTCCCCGTCATAGCAGGTATCCACCTCGTAACCGGCATCATACAGACTTTTTGCAATTGTGTCACATATTTGTTTCTCATCTTCAACTATTAATAATCTCAAAAGCTTTCACCTGTTTCTTAACAAAAATTTTACAACTACTATTGTATAATACCCAGGTCAGCAGGTCAATAAATTCAACAATTGAAAGGAGCAACGATATCTTGAAGTACCAAAAAATATCTCAAATTGCCTTGCTTATCACCGGTATCACTATGGTCAGCTATGGTGCAATCAGAGGTGAAGCGGCTGCCGTACTTGGCAAAGCAATAAAATTATGTCTGGAGTGTGTCGGAATTGGATAAGAATAAAAAAATAATATCAAAAAGAGCTGCCGGAATACGTGGATGGATACAGGCAGCTGCCACGCTGCTTACTAATATTCATATTCCCAATTTATTCAAGGGTAAAATATATCAGGGCAGTGCTAAAACGGTATGTGTACCCGGATTAAACTGTTATTCCTGTCCCGCTGCATCCGGAGCCTGTCCTATCGGAGCTTTTCAGGCAGTTGTCGGTTCATCGCGATTTAAATTTTCATACTACATAACAGGATTTTTTATTTTACTCGGTGTGACACTTGGGCGATTTATATGTGGTTTTTTGTGTCCGTTTGGATGGTTTCAGGATTTAATCCATAAAATTCCCGGGAAAAAATTTTCTACAGCCCGGCTGAAGCCACTAAGATACCTAAAATATCTTATCCTTATTGTTTTCGTTATACTTCTGCCAATGTTTGTAACGAACTCCATTGGAATGGGGGATCCGTTCTTCTGCAAATACATTTGTCCTCAAGGCGTTCTGGAAGGGGCTATACCTCTTTCACTGGGAAATGCTGCCATACGATCTGCACTGGGAAAGCTTTTTTCTTTTAAATGCCTTATTTTAATTACAGTTGTTGTGTTAAGTATTTTGTTTTACAGACCCTTCTGCAAATGGATTTGTCCTCTCGGGGCAATCTACTCACTGTTTAACAAGGTCAGCTTTCTTAAAATTAAGGTTGAAAACAGTAAATGTGTCGGATGCGGTCAATGTTCCAATGCCTGTAAAATGGATGTTGATGTGCTTAAGACCCCGGATCATCCGGAATGCATACGATGCGGAGCATGTATAAAAGCCTGTCCTAAAGATGCCATCCACTATCAGTTTATGGGCATGCCATGTGAAAAAAGGGCATCCGCAGCCCACAATATTCAGAAAAAGTAACTATTAATCTTATTACCAATTATTCAAAGGAGAACTTATTCATGAAAACAAAAAGAACCGTTATTTCTATTTTTACCCTCTGTACAGCATTATTGTTTACAGCCTGCAGCGGAAAAGGAACTTCAAACACAGAAGCTTCCCGCGATACCCAGACCGAAGCCGCCTCTGAAGCTTCCGGCAACTCCAACACTACGCTGGATGATTTATATCAGCAGGAGAATCAGCTTTTTGCCGAGCATGAAGATGTATGGAACAAAGCATTTGGCATGATGAATAAAAGCACTGCTGATCCAAGTGGAAATTACGCCGACTATCTGGCTGCCACCGTCGAATCAAATAAAGACTCATTTACAGACGATGAATTAAAAACTCTTACAGATGATATTGAAACAATTCGAAAAATCGAGGAACAGATAGCAGCAATCGAAAAGGACAATACAGCATCTGACAATGCCTCCCAGAAGGATAATTCTGACGATGCCTCTCCTTTCAGGAATTTCTCCGGTCAGGATTATGATGGTAATTCTGTCGACGAAAGCCTGTTTTCCGGAAATGCAGTAACTGTCGTTAATTTCTGGTTTACCGGCTGTAAGCCTTGTGTTGCCGAGCTATCTAAGCTTAATGAATTAAATGATACCATCAAATCCATGGGGGGTGAAGTAGTTGGAATCAATACAGAAACCTTTGACGGAAACGAGGATGCCATCAAAGAAGCTGCAGCTGTTCTGGAAAGCCAGGGGGCAGCATACCGCAATCTTTCCATTGACTCTGCTTCAGATGCAGGTAAATATGCCTCTGATATTATGGCATTCCCTACCACAATTCTAGTCGATAGAAATGGTAATATTGTGGGTGATCCGATGCTCGGTGGAATTGATAATCAGGACAACTATGACACCCTGATGAAACAGATTCAATCTGTAATTGATGCTGACGGTGCCAATAAATAAAACGTCTCTGTGGCTGCAGTTC